>Ga0082335_1001570_pt1 | contig 47333 bp, 49 predicted proteins | sample Subgrocontami58m_FD_72375 | JGI IMG/M metagenome (GOLD analysis project Ga0082335, IMG submission 72375) | Subsurface groundwater microbial communities from S. Glens Falls, New York, USA - GMW37 contaminated, 5.8 m (SPADES assembly) (version 2) ...
TATGTTGCCATCGGCGGGTCGCATCTTTCTATTAGCGCTTCGCGCGGAGTGGTTGCGGTTTCCCGGGCCGATGGCGAAATTTCCGAGGATGATGTCCAGCGCGTGGTGCATGCGGCCGAAACTTTTATACCCAAAAATCCAAACCGCGAGATCGCGCATATTGTCCCGCGGGAATTCCGCGTGGACAACGAAGGCGGCATTAAGGATCCTATTGGCATGAACGGCGTGAGGCTCGAGGTTGATGCTCTGATTGTCGAGGCGTCCGTTTCCTCGCTTAAAAATCTAACGAAGTGCGTCGAGGGAGCTGGGTCGTCCATCCGCGAATACGTATTTTCCCCCTTAGCGGCGGCCGAGGCGGTGCTCTCGAAGCGTCAAAAAGAACTCGGGGTGCTTTTGGTTGATATTGGCGGCGGGACGACAAATTTCGCCGTTTTTGAAGAAGGGCGCCTTGCGCACGCCGGCGGATTTCCTTACGGCGCTTCGCATATCACAAATGATATCGCGATTGTTCTTCGGACGGCCGTTGACGTGGCCGAGATGATAAAACTCAAATACGGCCACGCCCTGCCGGACGAAATCGGGAAAAAAGAAACCATAAAAATGAGTGAGTTTATCCCCGATGATGAAACCAGCGTGCCGCGGCGGGAGATCGCTGAAATTATCGAGGCTCGATTTACCGACATTTTTGAACTGATAAAAAAAGAACTTAAGAAAATTAATCGAACCCAGCTTTTGCCGGCGGGAATTATTCTCATCGGCGGCGGCGCGCGAATTCCTGGCGCGGTGGAGCTTGCCAAAAGAGAGCTTCGCCTACCCGCGGCTCTTGGAGATTTGCAAGTTTTCGGCAATGAGATCCATGAACGCGACCGCCAAACTCTTGCTACCGCAGCCGGGCTGGTACTCTGGGGCAAACTTCGCGAGTCCGGCGAGATGTCTTTGATTCCCGATGCCCATGAGCCCAAAACTCCCGCCTGGCTTCGCAAGATTTATAGCCTCTTCTTTCCTTAGAATCTGGAGCAACCGGCTATCGCTGTTTCGAAAAAATCTCCCAATACACACATTCATTAACCTATAGGTTAATGAATGTGTATGTGTGCAAAATCGATAAGTAAACCCCCCAAGCGAGGGCACCGCTTTCCATAAACACTCATCCAACCCGTTTCGTTATGGTTCCAGCGAGCGCCCTTGCAATCCAAAAAAGAAGTGTGCTAACGTAGGGTATCTTTAGAAACTTACTCTTGCTCCTTGTGGGGTTCCAAATAGGAACATAAATTTGGGACCTTGTGAAGGGCATTTTATTTTCTCAAAAATATGCCACAAGCAAAACCGGATTTAGAATCAAGCGCGCGCATCAAGGTCGTAGGACCGGGCGGCTCGGGGAATCACGCCATCACGCGCATGGTCGAGCACAAAATTCACGGCGTTGATTTTATCGCGATCAACTGCGATGCGCAGGATCTGCATCACGCCAAGGCCAGCAAAAAAATTCACATCGGAAAAAATTTAACCCGAGGCCTCGGTGCCGGCATGAACGCGCATATCGGGCGTCAAGCCGCGGAGGAAAATCGCGACGAAATTCACGAAGCGCTGAAGGGCGCCGACATGGTCTTTATTATCGGCGGCATGGGCGGCGGAACGAACACGGGTGCCGCGCCGATTATTGCGGAGGTCGCTAAAAACGCCGGGGCTCTCACGATTGCGGTGGTGACAACGCCGTTCTCTTTTGAAGGCACCCAGCGTATGCGAATCGCCGAGGAGGGTATTCTGCAGTTGAAGGAACGGGTGGACGCGTTGATTAAGATCCCCAACGACAATCTATTGAAGATCATCACCCGCGAGACATCGCTGACGTCGGCTTTCGACATGTGCGACGAGGTCTTGCACCAAGCCGTTCAGGCAATTTCTGATCTTATAACTCTGCCGGGTATTGTGAACGTGGATTTCGCGGATGTCAGGGCGATTCTTCAGGATGCAGGTTCGGCGCTGATGGGTGTGGGCGTAGCCGCGGGAGAAGAACGCGCTCTGGAGGCCGCAAAAAACGCCATTAATTCGCCGCTTTTAGACATTGCTATTGATGGAGCACGGGGGGTATTGTTTAACATTTCCGGCGGGCAGGATCTGACGATGTGGGAAATCAACGAAGCCGCCAAGGTCATCACGGAGAATGTCGATAAAGAAGCCAAAATCATCTTCGGGGCGGTGCATGACGAGCGATTGAAGAAAGGAGAGGTAAAGGTGACCGTGATTGCGACGGGCTTCCCGCACGAAACGAAGAAAGAAGAGCGGCCGGAGGTGAAAAGGATGTCGGTATTCGCTGAAGACGTCTTAAAACGGGAAACCGCAGCGGTTGTTGACGAGAAGCAGGACGAGTGGGACGCGGTGCCGGCGTTTCTGCGGCGCAAAAAGTAGTCTCTCGATAGCGTTTTAAAAAACATCAAAAACCCTCCAGCGAGGGTTTTTGATTCACCGCGCTCCTCGTCGCTCCGCCTCGGGCGGAGACCATGCCGACTCGTCGCGCGAGCGTTTTTAAAACGCCATCTTCGTTCCTGGGATTGTTCATATTTTATAACAGCGAACAAACATAATTCATACTTATATGATTTTACCCCCACACCAAGATTTTGGTGTGGGGGTTTATGAAAATTAGCCGCTGTGGATAACGCGGCGTTGCGGGGCGCGGGGCGGGGAGTATCATACATATACTTTTTTATCCCGTTACATCCCAGAAAAACTCCTGCTTCACCCCGTTAGACAATTTGTCTAATGGGGGAAGGGCAGGAGATGAGTGTGACAGTCTTAAAAAATATCAATAAAAAACTCCGCACTTTAGTGCGGATGTAACGGGGTTCACAAACAGCAGGCATAGTGTTCGTTGCATTTCCGAGCCGGGATTGGGAAGTGTTTCGGGAATTTTGGTCAGACACCAAGCGCTCGCGGGTTTTAACAAGTTGCGTGTCCCTCATTGGTGTTTTTTGTCCCAAGAGACTCCTGAAGTCCTTAATAGTCGGTGCGTTCGAACCCGCCGCCTACTCGTCTTACCCTATATATGGCAGAAGCAAAATTAAAAACCGCCGAAGAGCATTTGGTGAAGGCTCCTGATGTGCAAATCAAGCGCTATTTTACGAGCGGTAATACGCCGGTTTATGATACGGTGAAATGGGTTAGGCGTTCTGTCAAGATGAAGCATCTTGACGGGTCGGCTATAGAGCTTGATAATTTGGAATTTCCCGAATTCTGGTCGCAAAATGCGGTTCAGATTGTGGCGACCAAATATTTCCGCGGCAAGGCGGGAACGCCTGTCCGCGAATACTCCGTGCGCCAGATGATTGATCGGGTGGTAGGGGTTGTGCAGGCCTGGGGCGAGAAGTTCGGGCATTTAAAGACCAAACGCGAAGCAGAAACATTTGCCGATGAATTGCGCCACATCCTTTTGTTCCAGAAGGCTTCGTTTAACAGTCCGGTCTGGTTTAACGTCGGCGTGAAAGAGCATCCCCAGTGTTCCGCCTGCTTCATTTTGAACGTAGAGGACTCAATGGAATCGATTTTAGAGTGGATCCGGAACGAGGGGATGATTTTTAAGTACGGTTCCGGCGCGGGGGTGAATCTCTCGCCGCTTCGCTCTTCCAGGGAGTCGCTCTCGGGCGGCGGCACTTCCTCGGGGCCGTTAGCTTTTATGCGCGGGGCGGATTCGGTCGCCTCCATGATTAAGTCCGGAGGGACAACCAGGCGCGCCGCTAAGATGGTCGTGATGAATATTGATCATCCGGATGCGGTAGATTTCATTAAGTGCAAAGCGGAAGAGGAAAAAAAGATCCGGGCGCTGATGGCGGCGGGGTACAACATGGCGGATTTGAATAATGAGGCTTGGAACTCAATCCAATACCAGAACGCCAACAACTCCATTCGGGTGACTGATGAATTCATGCGAGCGGTGGAGGCGGACGGCGAGTGGTCCACGAGATACGCCACAAACGGCGAAGTAGCCGATACTTACAAGGCGCAGGAGATGATGCGTCAGATCGCAGAGGCTGCTTGGGAGTCGGGGGACCCGGGAATCCAGTTCGATACCACCATCAACGATTGGAATACCGCCGCCAACACAGGCCGGATAAACGCGTCCAATCCATGCAGTGAATATATGCATTTAGACAACTCGGCCTGCAATTTGGCGTCTATCAATTTAATGAAGTTTCTCAAGGACGACAATACCTTTGACGTAGGGGCTTTCAGGCACGCGGCGCGCATTATGATCACGGCCCAAGAGATTTTAGTTGACGGATCTTCTTACCCCACGAAAAAAATCGGCGAAAACGCCCACAAGTTCCGCGAGCTGGGTTTGGGGTATGCCAATTTGGGGGCTTTGCTTCTTTCCATCGGACTCCCGTATGATTCTCCCGCGGCGGCCGCCTGGACCGGCGCTATCACCGCGCTCATGACGGGCGAGAGCTATCGCCAGTCGGCGGTCTTGGCTTCGCGCATGGGGCCGTTTCCCGAGTATGAGGTGAACAAGGAGCCGATGCTCCGCGTGCTTAAGAAGCATCGCGCCAAGATTTCTGAAATTAAGGAAGAATATATTGTCGATCGGGTGCTTACGGCGGCGGCAAAAACTGTTTGGGACGAGGCGGTAGCGCTTGGAGAGCAATATGGCGTGCGCAATTCGCAGGTAACCGTGCTGGCCCCCACCGGAACAATTTCTTTCATGATGGATTGCGACTCAACCGGCATCGAGCCGGTATTCGCCCATATCGCGATGAAGCAGCTGGTCGGCGGCGGCTACATGAAGATTGTAAACCAAGTCGTGCCGCGCGCGCTCGCCACACTGGGGTATTCCTCAAAAGAGATTGAGGAAATAATTAACCATGTCCAAGAAAAAGGAACCATTGAGGGCGCGCCAAACCTAAAAGACGAAGATCTCCCGGTTTTCGATTGCGCCGTAGCGCCAGCCAATGGTCAACGTTCGATCTCGTGGCAGGGTCATGTCAGGATTGTGGCGTCGGCCCAACCTTTCATTTCCGGGGCGATTTCCAAGACTTTCAACATGTCGCACGAAACCACGCCGCAGGAAATCATGGATTCCTACATCACGGCTTGGAAAGTCGGGATCAAGGCCTTCGCGATTTATCGCGACGGGTCAAAAGCGGCACAGCCCCTGATGTCTTCATCCGGGAAGGGCGGCAGTGCCGCAAAAGAACAAAAATTGCCGCTTTTGCCGACAAAGCGCCGTTTGCCGCCGACGCGTTCATCCGAAACGCATAAGTTTTCGATAGCCGGGCATGAGGGTTACTTCACCTACTCTACATTCAGTGACGGGACGATGGCGGAAATTTTTATTACTCTATCAAAGCATGGCTCCACACTGCAGGGGCTTTTGGGTTCGTTAGCTATCAGCATTTCGATCGCGTTGCAGTATGGGGTGCCGTTAAAGGTGTTGGCTTCGAAGTATATCTACGGGCGGTACGAGCCGGCTGGAGTCACAGAAAATCCGGATATTCCCATCGCTTACTCGATCACCGATTATATTTTCCGCTATCTGGCGAGGCGATTCTTGGGGAAAGACGATCTTTTTGAGCTGGGCATTGCGGATTACGATTCGGATGGTAAGGCGCACATCACGGATGCGTCGGCATTGTCCGCAACAACGATTAAAACAGAGCCGGTTTCAAAAACATCGCAGACGAGAGTGGTGTTCGCCGATACGGTCTGTCGGCTTTGCGGCGGGATGATGATACAAACCGGCAGTTGCAAGACATGCTTGCAGTGCGGGCAGTCGTCGGGCGGGTGCGTTTGACGCTCGGACTCCGCTTTCAGAAAGCATTCGAAATTCCCCAGCCGGAATTTCTCACTCACCATCCTCGTCGCGCCTCCGCCTCGGGCGGAGACCATGCGCGCTCCTCGGATGAGTGTTTCTGGAAAGCGGTGTCCTCGCTTGGGGGGTTTTCTTAAGGTAGCGCTACGCGCTCTTGTCTTATAAATCCGACGAAGAAAAAATGCCTAGCTTCGTTGGGGGTACAATAAAAATAATGTAGAAAACTTGTTCTCACACAGGAATTCTTATAAGGGAGTTCCGGCGTGGGCTTGCCGGGTAGTGAAACTTCGACTGGTCCGCATAGCGGACCCGGCGGAAGTGTCGAAGTTCTACTACCTGGCTTGCCCCGTTAGAAAATTTACATGACACTCTGGAGATGTATTAAGCTACGATGACACACTTGTAGCCAAATTTTTCACCGAGGCAACATATAAATTTTCTAACGGGGCTTGGGAGGGGCCCGATTCCGTCCGCCATCCGCCAACTGGCAGAGGCGGATCGGGATCGGGCCTTTAAAACTGGGTTTAAAGAAAAGAACTAGTTGCTGTTTTGGAGATTTCCCCAAATAGATTCTTTCGAACACCCACTGGACAATTCCATAGAATTGTCCAGTGGTATATTTGTTATCGACCCGGTGCCGCTCAAATAATACCCAAGAGGTACGATACAATATTGATGTTAACGATTTGCAAGCGATCGCTTGCAAATCGTTAACATCAGGCGACGTTTTTCAGCTATCCGGCAATTTCTCAAAAACAAATTGAAGCTAAAGTTGCATCAGCAAAAGGTATTTATCAAAACATTTGCGTCCGGAGTCGACTTTCTTGGCTGGGTGTATTTCCCGGATCGTCGGATTTTTTGAGAACAACTACAAAACGGCGTATAATGGAAAAACTTGAGAGTTCGGGTTCAGCCGAAATCCTCCAGTCTTATTTAGGTTTGCTAACTCCCAGGAATACGTAACAGATTAGAGGTGAAGTTCTTAGGCTCAATTCAGCGCAATAGCTGCTTCTTTCCTATATCGCATATCAAAAAGTGTCATGGAAGATGAAACAAAAAATTCAATAAGAGTGAAAGTGATGTGTCTTATTACAGACGGCAAACGTGTTCTTGTCGGTAAAAATCACGATAGCGTGAAGAATGAAGATTTTTACAGAGTTTTAGGCGGTAGTCTGCATTTTGGTGAGACGGTAAAGGATGGGATGTTGAGGGAAATAAAAGAGGAGTTGAATTGTGGGATTGAGGATTTAAGGTTGGCTGATGTGATAGAACACCTCTTTATTTATGAAGGAGATAAAGGGCACGAGATTATTTTCCTTTTTCAAGGGACTCTGTCAGATCAAAAATTGCATGAGAAAGATACAGTACACATTGTCGAAGATAGCTATGAGTTCGACGCCGAATGGGTTTCCATTGATGATATTGTGGATAAGAAAGCTAGGCTCTATCCAGAATATGATTACTCAAAAATCCTGCGGTTGCGGCAAGAAATATAAAAATGCCACGGGAAATAACAACATCCTTACAAACTTGAGAATGTAAGGATGTTGTTGGAAAGAAATGTAAACGTTGCCATAGGCAGTGAAGATATGAAAAAGATGAAATTCAAACTAAAACCGGGGCAAATGGATTATACAAACGCGCATTGGGCGCCGGTGATGAATTGCGTCGTTAAATACCGCGATAAAATTCTGGTGGTGCAGAGAAGCAAAGAATTGAATTTCTATCCTGGCTATTGGAACGGCATCTCCGGATTTTTGGATGATAAGAAAAGTTTTGAAGAGAAAGTTAGGGAGGAGATTCGAGAAGAATTGGGAATACCGGGGCGTATGGTTAAAAAGATTCGATTGTGTGAGATATTTCATCAGGAGGCGCCCAAGTACAAAAAGACATGGATTGTTCACCCTGTTTTAGTTGAAGTAGGCACCGACAAGGTTAAACTTGACTGGGAAGCGAGGAATTACAAATGGATTAAATTCAGCGAAGCAAAGGGACTGAAATTATTGCCGGGGTTTGATCAAGTTTTAAAGAAAGTATCCCCGTGGTTGCGGTAGTAAAATAAGATTAAATCAAATGATAAAAAAGAGCGGGGCGTCTCTCGAAAGAGAGCGCCCCGCGTGAGAGCGAGTGCTGATCAGGCCGCCGTCGCGAGCTTCGCGTCGACCGAGCCTGGGGTCGTGGTGACGTCCGCGGCCATGACAGCGCTCATCTCGACGCTCGCCGCAGAGATCTGGCCGCTACCGAAGTAGCGGCGCGAGAGCTTCCGCGCGAGGTAGAAAATGAGAAGGGCGTAGACGACGTCGCCGATCACGTCGAAGCGGTCGTAGGGCATGAGCCAGTAGCCGTTGAAGGCCCCGTTGTTGACGCCGTGGAGGAAGTCGAAGCCGATGGCCTCGATTCCAACATAGCAACGGTGCGCGAGCGCCATCACGATGAGAATGACGGCTACATGGACTTGACCCAAAAGCCACTTCTTGTCGTCTTTCACCGTCGCCATGATCCAGGCAATCATGAACGCGACACCTACGGTGTAGCCGAGCTGCGTGAGCGAGATCAGGCTGTTGCGGAGACCGTAGGTGGAGAGGGAGTAACGGATGCGGACGGCGTCCTCGGCGAGGGAACTGTCGATCGAGGTCGTGATGACTTCGATCAGGTAGGCGACTCCGAGGAGCATGAGCGCGGTGAAGATGAACTTCGTTTTGGCGTACAGGTTGTCGAGGAGCTGCCGAAAAGCGGTCTTCATGTGGATCTCCTTTCAGGTTTCTGGGTTTTTGCCCAGTTTAGGCATATTTCTATGATACACTATAATTAAAATAAAGTCAAGTTTTAGCCTAAAATAGCCTTATCTATGGCTAAATATAGAAAGTAGTATCTTTGCGGCTTACAATAGGAGAACTAGGTATGATTCTCGTAAATACAGGCAACGGCAAAGGCCCCGATACATCAATTGGAAAAAACTGATGTATCGAGAATACAAAATCGGGAGAACAACAGCTTTATGATAATTGTGAATACGGGTGATGGTAAGGGAAAAACTACTGCAGCTCTAGGGGCGGCGATGAGAGCTGTCGGCGAGGGGAGGCGCGTTTTAATGATTCAATTTATCAAGGGGCCGTGGAAGTCGGGAGAAGACATATTCCTTGAGAAATTTTCAATTTTCAATTCTCAATTTTCAATCGTGAAAACCGGTAAGGGGTTTGTGGGGATTTTGGGAGACAAGCTTCCGATTGATGAGCATCAAAAAGCCGCCGAAGATGGTCTGGCTTTGGCGAAAAAAGAAATTATATCAGGCAATTTGGATTTGGTTATTTTAGATGAGATTAACAATGCCCTTGAATTAAAACTCTTAAAACTAGAAGACGTGATGGATTTTGTCGAGAGATTTCCTAAAGAAAAGCATTTGATTCTGACCGGACGCGACGCGCCGTCCGAATTAATCGAGCGTGCCGACATTGTAACCGAAATGCGCGAAGTCAAACATATTTTTACCGAGGGCGTAAAAGCGAAACGTGGAGTTGAATACTGATCGTAATAGAATTCGAGAGGTAATGAAGCGTAGCCACTATCCTACGATCGTAGAATAGTGGCTACGCTTATGAGAACGCCATCGATTGTTGATAGAATGAGTCCATGTGGGTGTTGCCACTTTCGCTCGCCGGGTTTCTAGTTTTTCTCGCGTTTCTCGCGGGCGTTTTAGCCGCATCGTTTGTAGCGATTCCGCCGACGGCGATTTGGGCTGTTTTTGTGCTGGGGGCGGCGTTGGCCGCGCTTGGTCTGAAACGAAGCCGGACAACAATAGTTATCGGAGTCGCGATAGTCAGTTTGGCGCTGGGGATTTTTCGCATGAGCATGGCGCTCGTGCCGGATAACGCCATCACGCCGCATCTTGGAATCCAAAAAACATTTGCCGGTCAAATTATAGAGCCGCCGGATATCAAAGGTCAGGTAGCGCGTTACGTTTTAAATACCTCGGAGGTTACCGGCAAAAATATCCGCATCTTAGTCACTGTGCGCCGGTTTCCGGAATTCCGGCGCGGCGAAACCATCGAGATTTCCGGGGTTATCGAATCTTTGCCGGAAGAATATCCGGATTATCGCGTTTCACTCAAACGGCGCGGTATCGCGGCGGTTATGAGTTTTCCCGATATCGCGCTTTCCGATCCCCAACCCTTTTCATTGTTGAGATTGCTAGATGAGTTAAAAATCAAATTTGAAGATGCGATCAGCTCCGCCCTGCCCGAGCCGGACGCGGGGTTTACGCTGGGGATCTTATTGGGAGAACGCGCCTCCTTGAGCGATGATTTTCGCGAGGCGCTCGCTCGCACGAGCACCTCGCATATAATCGCGCTCTCGGGGTTTAACATCACCATGATCGCGCTCGCGGTTTCGTGGGCTTTCGGTCTTGTTCATCTTTCAGAGCGAGCGCGGTTTTTCTTGGCTACCGTGGTGATTGTACTTTTCGTGGTTCTGGTGGGCGGGGGAGCCTCGGTGGTTCGTGCCGCCTTCATGGGCGTCTTGATACTGGTGGCCCGAGAGCGCGGCAGGATATACGATGTCACGAATGCGCTAGTTTTCGCGGCAGTTCTCATGGCCTTCGCCAATCCCTACATTTTGCGTTTCGACCTTTCGTTTCAGCTTTCATTCTTAGCGACGTTGGGCATTATTCTTGTGCCGCCCCTTTTAGAATCCTACATTCAGCGCTTGCCCAATCCTTGGGGGATTCGCGAACTTTTGGTCGCCACCATTTCGGCGGAACTTTTTGTCTATCCATTGATTTTATGGCATTTCGGCACGGTCTCGCTCGTTGGTCCCCTGGCGAATCTTTTGATACTGCCGGTCATACCGCACACCATGCTTCTGGGATTTATTGTCGGGGTGTTCGCCATGTTTTCGGCGCCGCTTGCGTGGATTTCGGGTTGGGCGCTGCATGTTCTCGTTTGGTACGAGTTTTTTGTGATTAAGTTTTTCGCCGATTTTCGTTTCGCCGCCGCCGCGCTTCCTAAATTTGCGAGTTTGGTGTTTGCTATTTTGCCTTTCTGGATTACGGCGCGTTATGTTTTTACCCGCTTTAGCGGATTCCGTCTAAGAATAAGAAATTATGCCGGATAAGTTACGCCCGCGGATTCTTTGGACGGTGCTGGGGATTTCCGTGATTGCCGCGCTTGGCGTTTGGTCGCTCCTGTTTTCTCTAGAGGGCCGGAGCGCTCTGTCGCTCACGGTCTTTGATGTGGGGCAGGCGGATGCGATATTTTTCGAAACGCCCGATCGGTATCAAGTGCTGATAGACGGCGGGGGCGATGCGCGGATTTTGCAAAAACTGGGTTCGGCCATGCCCTTTTGGGATCGCAAGATCGATCTTTTGATTCTCACACATCCTCACGCGGATCACGTCGGAGGATTGGTTGACGTACTCAAACGCTACCGCGTCGGCGCGGTTATCGAATCCAACGCGAATTACGGCACCGCCGAATACGCGGAATGGCAAAAGCTTAAAAAAGAAAAGAACATTGTTTCGTACTCCGCCATTCTCGGAATGCGGGTTGGGGTAGGGAGATATACGCGGGTGCGAATTCTTTCGCCCTTTAGTCCTATGAACGAGGTCTCGCTTAAAAATCCGCACGACGCGAATGTAACGGCGCTAGTTTATTTTGGCGCCTCAAAATTTTTGCTGATGGGGGACGCGGAGGATAAAATCGAACGAGGTATTCTTGCGCGCGGAATCAATCCGCGCGCGAATATGTTGAAAGTCGGCCATCACGGGTCGCGGACGTCTTCCTCGGAGGCGTTCTTGGCGGCGGTGTCGCCGGAGGTCTCGGTGATTTCGGCGGGGCGGAAGAATCGCTACGGCCACCCGCATCAGGAAATTCTCGATCGGCTGGTAGCCTACAGCCAGCAAGTATTCCGGACCGATCGCGACGGCGATGTAACTATTTCAAGCGACGGCCGATCCATCACGACGGCAACGGCTAAATAGAAAGGGATGGTTCAACAGGCTCACCACAAGCGGTGATTAAAGTGTGTTCTCTTAGAAAAACACAGTCTCTGATCACAAAGCTTGTCCCGAGTGTAGTCGAGGGATCTAATAGGACCCCGCGCGGCATGGGGCTTTCTTTTTGTCCTGTATAAAGTTGCTCGCCTATATATTTCTTGGTAGCATATCAAGACATTGGTTAGATTCTGCGTTATGAAAGGTTTTTCTTTTCCCATTTTCAAAACTAAATCACCGGAAGGCTCGGCCGTTTTTTCTTTGGAAGATCCCACAGAACGGAAAAAGTATTTTGAGTTGAAAGCTGGTCCTGAAATTGAAAAATTGCGCGAGTTCCTAAGAGAGAATACTTTTGTCGCGCTCCTATTGGGGCCAAAAAATTCTGGCAAGGGAACATATACCAAGCTTTTTATGGAGGCAGTTGGTAGCGAGCACGTGGCGCACATTTCTGTGGGCGATCTGGTGCGAGATATCCATAAAGCCATAGGCAGTGATGAAGAGAAGAAAAAATTGCTAGAGTTTTTGCGCTCACGTTATCGCGGTTTTATCGAGGTTGATAAAATCATGGATGTAATCTCCGGCCGCGACAAAATAACGCTTTTGCCGACGGAAGTTATTCTGGCGCTGCTGGAGCGTAAGATTGACGAAGTGGGACGCAAGGCCGTTTTTATTGATGGGTTCCCGCGAAATCTTGATCAGGTATCTTATTCATTGTACTTCCGTTCGTTGATCGGTTATCGGGACGATCCAGACTTTTTTGTGTTTATCGATGTACCGGAGGCGGTGATTGATGAGCGCATTAAAAACCGCGTAGTTTGCCCACGGTGCCAAACACCGAGAAGTTTGCGATTGTTGCGGACGAAGAATATCGGATATGACAAGGCTACAAAAAAGTTTTATTTAATTTGTGATAACATAGCCTGCGGCGGTGCGCGCATGGTTGCCAAGGAGGGGGACGAGCTTGGCATTGAAGCAATTCGGGATCGGATTGAAGTTGATGCGAAGGTGATGAAAACCCTTCTCAATCTACAAGGGGTTCCGCAGATTTTCTTGCGCAATTCAATTCCCGTGGTTGCCGCCGGCGATGTGGTTGACCAATACGAAATTACCCCCAGCTATCGCTACGAGTATGACGCCGTCGCTGATTCAGTGCGTGTCGTTGAAGAACCATGGACAGTTACTGACGACGAGGGGCAGGAGGCATATAGTCTTCTGCCGGCGCCAATTGGAGTATCTCTGATTGTTCAGATTGCAAAAGCTTTGCGTTTGTAGCCGATATTCTTCTATGGAGATTGACGATAAATTTGCCAAAAAACTTTTTATAATACCGGTGACGGCGATTGTAGTCAGGGACGGGAAGTTCCTGATCGTGAAGCGCGCGGATTATGAAAAAGCTTTCCCGGGGAGATGGACAGTCCCGGGAGGAAAGTTCGAAGAGGACGATTTTATTTCGCGGCCGCCGACAACCAAATCATATGACGGTTGGTATGGAGTTCTCGAACCCGCGATTGAGCGCGAAGTTATGGAAGAGGCGAATGTGGAAGTTTCAGATCTGAAGTATCTGACCAACTATACATTCAAGCATCCTAAGGGCTTTTGGGTTCTGGGTCTTTCATTTTGGGGCAGATATAAATCCGGCGACGCCAAGCCGGGACGGGACTTGGTTGATCACGCATGGGTAACACTCGAGGAAGCGAAGTCTTATGATTTGATTGACGGTATTTATGAAGAACTCGCAGATGTTGCTAAGTTGATCTAGATTTTTTGTGCGCGGCTTTTCCGGGGATTGGCTGTCAAGTCCTATGTGAATTGCGGGTATCCACAGGAAGCACTTCTGCCTAGATAAAGCTAGCGCAGTTTTGTCGATTTTTACAGCTTCTTCGCAGGTTGTCCACATGTCCTCCACGCTGAATTCTATAAAGTACTATAATGGAAGCGTAAACAACTAAATTATTTATGCAACATTCTGAAAGAGAAGAACGATGCTTGAGGGCTTGTATGGAGGGGGATCTTTGGAACTTCGGTCAAATTGTCACTACCAGGGGGCATTAATATGCTTTCGGGAGAAAGCATTACGCCACCCACTTGTGTATAAGCGAAGTCTTCCACCCCCCTCTGTATGAGAACTCAAGTTGCGAGTTCTCTTAGGGTAAGCCAAAACCGCCGGCCACATGACCGGCGGTTTTGCGTTCTTACCGAACTTGACAATATCTAGTTGCCCCGAAATACACATATCGTACACGATGGTTCGGCAAGCTCACCACGAGCAGGCGCATCTCCATGGCCGGATTACTTTCCGATCTCATGGAATTCATAACTTGTCCCGCCTTCGATTGGCTCTCTCGGGCCGCAGAGACCCTCGAACGGGAGCCGCAGTCGCAGTCGAAAGATGGTTCGGCGCCGACTAATTCCAACGCAATACACATTCATTAACCTATAGGTTAATGAATGTGTATTTGGGAACTGTTGATATTTTTGTCGCGTATTCTGAATTTAGCGCGCCCGTCCGCCGAAACTTTAGTGTAGGCGGAAACCCATTTTGAGCGGAATTGCTAAAGCAATTTCGCAAATCCCAAACCGCTCCGGCGGCGCGGGGAGGAAAGGGGGTTGGGGGGAAAAGAATTCCCGCGCCGCCTCCGCTCCCAGAAGCTTTCGAGCCGTGTTTCAGAATTATACAAGATTTTCCTTGATCATTCCATTTTGAATCGTCAGCACTCGATTAATGGAAATTTTATCAAGGAAATATCGATCATGAGACACAACAAAGATAGCTCCTTTATAACCACGAAGCGCATCCTCAATAATTTCTCGCGACTGAATGTCGAGGTGGTTCGTCGGCTCGTCAAGAATCAAAAGTTCGTTTTCTTGATTGGTAAGCTTGGCGAAAATGAGACGCACGCGCTCGCCGAGGCTCAAACTCGAAACTTTCTTGAAAGCACTCTGTCCACTAAAGAGAAAAGCTCCAAGAATAGAGCGCGGGTTTCTGGACGAATTAAGCAAACGGTCGGTGCTCAAAAACTCGTCCATAACTGTTTTATCTGGATTAAGTATTTCATGTTCTTGGGCGAAATAACCGAAACGAACATTTTCGCCAAGCTTGATTTCTCCGCTGTCGGGAATAAGTTCGCCGGTGATAATTTTAAGCAGTGTCGTTTTGCCTGACCCGTTTTCTCCGGCAAGTAATATATGCTCTCCACCCCTCAACTCAAAACTCATATCACGAAGTACAACTTTGCTCCCAAAGTTTTTGGCGATGTTCTTTGCTCGAACAATGAGTTTTGCAGAAGCAGCTTCGCCTTGGAGTTCCAAGTTAGTTATTTTTTTCTGACTTTTCGGTCTAGGAATTTCCTTGTCATAAATTTCGCGTTGCAGATATTTCTCCTTTGCTCGAATGAGTCTGCCTTTCGCCGGATCGGGATGAACATGCGCCTCTTGTCGCTTCAATGCAAGCCAAAGCTCCATTCGCCGTTTCTCTTTTTGTTGTCGCTGATATTCATCTTCCCATTTTGCGATTTTCTTTTCTTTCTCCATAACATATTCCGTATATCCACCAGAATATTCAGCGAATTTATGATTTACCGAATCTATTTCAAGAATTTTATTAACCGAATTATCAAGCAATCTGCGGTCGTGAGAAACAATCAACACACCGCCCCTAAAATCGCGTATGAAGTTTTCTAACCACTCCAATCCTTTCAAATCAAGGTGGTTCGTCGGTTCATCTAAAAGCAGGATGCTTGGTTTGTCCAATAAAATTCTTGCTAACGATAATCTTGTTTTTTGTCCGCCGCTAAGTTTAGTGACGACAAGATTGTGCGGAACATCATCAAGCCCGACTTTCTCAAGAACGATTTTTGCTTTCGGATTTTCCGAAGCGGACAAAAAACTCCCAATTGTCTCAGCGCTCTTAAATGGTAATTCTTGCGACAAATACCCTATTTTTTCGTTATCAAGATTTATATTGCCGCCATCATTCTCAATTTCACCAATTATTATTTTCAAGAGCGTTGATTTTCCGCAACCGTTTGGTCCTGCCAGTCCGACTTTATCTCCCTTGTGCAATACAAAAGACACTTCTTCAAAAAGAGGTTCGCCTAAGATATTTTTTGTAAGATTTTTTATGATAATCATGTTTTTATCAAGAATTAAGAAAGCCCAGCGAGTACTGGGCTTTCTACAAAAATCTATGAGAATTATTTTAGCTAGTCGCTATAAATTCATAAGTTTTGAGATTTTGCCCAATACAAAAACAGCCTCGGTTAGTCGCCCCCTTAAAGTTGCGGAAAAGAATGTAGATCTTCTCTTTCATGATTTTGTTATACCCCTGAACCTGATAAAAATTCCACCGGTCGGGCTGCCGGGAATTGAACCCGGTCTACATGCACCCCATGCATGCGTACTGCCGGTATACTACAGCCCGTTTCTACTAAAACTCTAAATCCTAAGCACTAAACTCTAAACGTTTTGGTATTTGAAAATTTTAGTTTTGGGTTTGTTTAGAATTTAGGAATTAGAGTTTAGGATTTGGTTCGTTTTGAGAGTGCCTTGATGCATTTAGCGCAGGCTTTGATACGCGAATTCGAGTTTGCCAATTTCACCCATTGCAGGTTGGGATAGACGCGTTTGGTGGTGGTTGGATTGTAATGGCCTCGCAGAAGTTTCCTGACTCCTTGGAGGTGCGATCCCTTTTTACAGATGGCGCAAGTTTTCATAACATTGGTGCGATGCTAATATACTAATTCATACTAATAATACGAATGGCGAAAACCGTATAGGTATAATTAGTATGCATTCGTATATTGGTATCGCATTTGGCCGAAAGGCCAATGTAGCGTATCATAACTAGCAAACTCTGACAACGACTCTCATGATGGAGATTGTTTTTATAATAATAATCTATTTCTTCTCGATTGTGATTCACGAGGTGGCGCACGGGGCGGTTGCGTACTTGCTCGGAGATCCAACTGCGAAAAATGCTGGCCGCCTGACGCTAAATCCCCTGCCGCATATTGATCCTTTCGGCACGGTACTGCTTCCGCTGGTGATGGCGCTGCCGGCCTTTTTTGGCGCACGACCCTTAATTTTCGGCTGGGCCAAGCCAGTGCCGTTCAATCCAATGTTTTTTAAAAATATCCGCCGCGGAACGTTTTTGGTCGCTATTGCTGGCGTTTCGGCGAATCTGTCTCTGGCGGTGATTTTTGCCGTTTTCCTTCGTCTGTTGGATCCGTTGCTCTCGGGTTATTTGTCGGCGGTGGCGCTAGAGAGCCTGTCCACGGTATTCTCCACGGTGGTGATTGCCAATTTGGTGCTGGGGATTTTCAACCTTTTTCCCATTCCGCCGCTTGATGGATCTAAAGTCCTTTTCTCGCTTTTACCCGAGCGCTTTATCGGATTGCAGATGATGCTTGAGCAGTACGGGCTTTTCTTATTGATAGGCTTGATTGTTTTCTTGCCCGGACTTTTAGGGTCACTGGTGTTTTTCGCGTTCCGCTTGCTTGTAGGCACCTAGCCTCCGTGTTATTTGACGCTTAGCGGTACAATCTATATACTTTCAAAGTTCGTGATTTATTATAATAAGCTCACGAGAGCCCTACTCTTGCGTAAATTGAGAGCGAAGAACCTATTCTCCAAAACGCTCGACCGACGAGCGGCCATGGTGTCCCGATCGCAATCGGGACGAGCGAGGAGGTCGGCGATGAGAATTTCCTCGGAGGGGAAATTCGAAGTTTTTGAGAATAGGTTCAAGCGATTATGCCCACAATCCATCAGCTAACCAAACACGGCAGAACGCTGAAGCGTTCTAAGACCAAATCGCCGGCTCTCCAGCGCGGCTTTAACGTGAAGAAAAACCGCCCGGTTTACTACTCCTCGCCCTTCAAGCGCGGCGTTTGCGTGAAAGTAACGACCATGACTCCCAAAAAACCGAACTCTGCGCTTCGTAAAGTTGCGCGGGTGCGTCTCACCAACGGCATGGAGGTAACCGCTTATATCCCGGGGGAGGGACATAATTTGCAGGAGCACTCGGTGGTGATGATTCGCGGCGGGAGAGTGAAGGACTTACCGGGCGTCCGGTATCATATCGTTCGCGGCATACTTGATACGCAGGGAGTTGCGGCGAGGAAACAGCAGAGGTCGAAGTATGGAGCGAAGAGACCCAAAGAAAAGTAAAATCCTAAGCACTAATATCTAAACTCTAAACAAATCCTAATAACCAAAGCTTGAATAACAAAACGTTTTGAATTTAGATATTTGGATTTCGATATTGTTTAGGATTTAGAAATTAGAATTTAGAGTTTGAAACAGCATGAGACGTAAGCGCAATGTAAAAAGAGATATCTCGGGAGACGTAAAGTACGGAAACGTGCTGGTAGAAAAGCTTATTAACTACGTTATGAAAGAGGGTAAAAAATCTATTGCGCGGAGCATTGTTTACCAAGCTTTTGATATTCTTGAAAAAGAAGCCAAAAAGCCCGCGATTGAGGTGTTTGAAGAGGCGATGCGCAATATCCAGCCGGTGGTCGAGGTGAAATCACGCAGAATCGGAGGCGCCAACTATCAGGTGCCGCGCGAGGTAAGAGGCGAGCGAAGAGTGGCTTTGGCGTATCGCTGGCTTTTGGACGGTGCGCGCAAAAAGACCGGAAAGCCCATGGCGGTGAAGTTAGCCGAGGAGCTCATACTGGCCACAAAAAACGAGGGCAACGCAGTGAAAAAGAAAATGGATACGCACCGCATGGCCGAAGCCAACAAGGCGTTCGCGCATTTTTCTTGGTAGTTTTCTCGCCATTCCTCTGCCGCGACACGGGTCGAAATCTCCAGCGAGATTTCGCCCTCACGCTCACTTCGCTGATCCGCCTTTGGGCGGATACCATGCCAGCAAAGCTCTGCGATGGTCGCGAACAGAGAAATGTCTCGCGGGGGATTTTCTCAAGGTAGCGTGTTGCGCTTTAATTTATTTATATGAATGTGAATCAAGAAAAATTGATTATAAAGTGGGTTGCCCTTTCCCTGATTTCTTCGATTGTTCTCCAGTATCTAGTTTTTGCAGCAATCCATGTCCCTGAGGTTCTGCGAGGCGGACTTCCCGGGCACGATTGCATATTTTATTGCACGCCTAAGACATTCGGCGAAATTTTCCCAGCCGCCCTTACCGATTTAGTGCTTTGGAATTTTGTTTCCATAGGTGTATTTACTTTAGTGCCCGCAGCTGTTATTTTCTGCATTGGTTTCTTCTTTCTGCGAAAGAGAAAGGCGAATCTTCTGTCATCGGCGCAATTGAGTCACAAATCTGAACCAGGAAATCCATGAGAGAATATCCATTAGAGAGAACGAGAAATATAGGAATCATAGCTCACATTGACGCGGGTAAGACTACCGTGAGTGAGCGGGTTTTGTTTTATACGGGTGTGTCTCACAAAATCGGTGAAGTGCACGAAGGGGATACGGTGATGGATTGGATGGAGCAGGAGCGCGAGCGCGGAATTACGATTACCTCGGCAGCCACGAATACTTTTTGGAAGCCGACCTACGCGCCGCAGACGAAGGAGAACGAGTACCGCATCAACATTATTGATACCCCCGGGCACATTGATTTCACGGTTGAGGTGAAGCGCTCGCTTCGCGTTTTGGACGGCGCGGTTGTGATTTTTGACGGCGTGGCCGGTGTGGAACCGCAGTCCGAAACCAACTGGAGGTACGCCGATGATTATCGCGTGCCGCGGGTGTGTTTTATCAATAAACTTGATCGCACCGGCGCTTCATTTGAGCGCTCGCTCGCATCCATTTGGGATAGATTGACGCCGAACGCCGTTGCTATCCAGTATCCGATCGGCATGGAAGGCGATTTTGAAGGATTGATTGACTTATTCACCATGCGCTCGGCGCATTTTGAAGGCGATAAAGGAGAGAAAATCGTCTGGGGCGAGATTCCGGCGAATATGAAAGTCACCGCCGAAGAATGGCGTCACAAAATGGTTGAGAAAATTTCCGAGACTGACGACCTGCTCACGGAAAAATATTTGGAAGGGAAGGAAATTACCGTTCCGGAATTAAAGCAGGCGCTCCGTGCGGCCACGCTTAAATATAAACTGGTTCCGGTGCTGACCGGTTCGGCCCTGAAAAATAAGGGCGTCCAATTAATGCTGGATGCCGTGGTTGATTACCTTCCCTCGCCTTTGGATCTTCCGCCGACGAAAGGAATTGATCCGGATACGGGCGGTGAAATCACGCGTAAAGCCGATGACAGCGAGCCGTTCGCGGCTTTGGCTTTCAAATTGCAAACCGATCCTTACGTCGGGCAGTTGACCTACTTTCGGGTCTATTCCGGCAAACTCTTGGCGGGAAGCTATGTTCTGAACGTGACCAGCGGCGAGAAAGAAAGAGTTGGGCGGATTTTGCGGATGCACGCCAATCACCGCGAGGAACTGAAAGAGATCGAGGCGGGGAATATCGGCGCCTTGGTGGGACTTAAAGCCACTCGGACCGGGGACACGCTCTGTGATCCCGAAAACCCCATCGTTTTGGAAAGAATCATCTTTCCCGAACCGGTGGTCAAGCTTCGCATCGAGCCTAAAACCAAAGCCGATCAGGAAAAAATGGGTATGGCTTTAAAGCGCCTCTCCGATGAAGATCCAACATTCAGAATTTCCGGTGATATTGAAACTGGAGATACGACGATTGCCGGAATGGGAGAACTCCATCTTGAAATTATAGTTGAGCGCATGAAGCGCGAATTTTCAGTTGAGGCCAATGTCGGACGCCCGCAAGTTGCTTATAAAGAAACCATCAAAAACAAAGCCGAAGCTGAAGGAAAATATATTCGCCAGTCGGGAGGCCGCGGACAGTACGGTCATGTCTGGATTCGGGTGGAGCCGTTGGAGCGCGGTAAGGGATTTGAATTTGATAATGCCATCAGGGGAGGCGTGATTCCGCAGGAGTTTATTCCGGCGGTTGAAAAAGGCGTTAAAGAAGCAACTGAAAAAGGGGTGCTTGCCGGCTATCCGCTCGTTGATATGAAGGTGACTCTGTATGACGGCTCCTTCCATGAAGTGGACTCATCCGAAGCCGCGTTTAAAATTGCAGGTTCAATGGCTTTGCAAGAAGCATCAAAGCGCGCCAAGCTTGTTTTGCTCGAGCCGATTATGAAAGTGGAGGTAACGACCCCCGAGCAGTTTTTGGGAGAGGTAACCGGAGACTTAAACTCCAAGCGCGGGCGGATTGATAAAATGGATGACCGCGGCATGGGGATTAAAGTGATTGCCGTGCAGGTGCCGCTTTCCGAAATGTTCGGCTATGCGACAGCGATTCGATCGCTTACACAAGGACGCGCGAGTTACAGCATGGAGTTTGATCACTATGAGGAGGTGCCGAAGAATATCGAGGCGCTGATTGTTGAAGGGAAAAAGTAGGCACTCGCTAGGCATTTTTTCTTCACGCCTCTATTTTTCAGTGCTCGCCTGCGGCGAGCATCTAAGGATCCCACCGCCAGCCCGATGAAGAAAAAATGCCCAGCTTCGCCGGATAGCTTTCTCAAGGTAGCCTGCCTGCCGGCAGGCAGGCGCGTTCTGTTCCGATAGCCTTTTTGATTGCGATCAAGAAAAAGTTGTCACGTACATTAACCGGGATAACCAGTTTCCGGATTCGTAGTCGTGTAACAAGCCAAAGCAAAAATCGCCACAGAAAGAATTTCTGCTGGTTTGAAAGCGTTTGGAGGATGTACTCGAGCGTAAAAGATTTTCCGATGTGTGCGTGCGCCACCGTCGCATAGCCGTATTTTTTTAGCATCCGGCCGGCATTCTTTGCGTTATAGAGAATTAAATGTTCCGGCGGGATTGCGAGGTGCCAGTGTTTTCCCATGAGTTTCGCGAAAAGGCTTTGGGTGTCCGGCGTGTTCACTGCGATGAGGCCGGTCTCCTTTGTGATGCGGGCGATTTCTTGCAAGGTCGCATGGGGATCTTGGATGTGTTCAAGAACATCCCAGAGTGTCACAACGCTGAAAAACGCATCGGGGAACTTTGCCTCGATTATGGTTCCCGTCTTGATATCAAACCCGCGCTTTCTGCCCTCGGTTGCCGCGAAGTCCGAAACTTCCACTCCCCACACCTCCCAATTTCGTTTCTTTGCGACGGCAAGAAACATACCGTTGGCCGCTCCGACATCCAAAAGCCGGCGCGGGAGATCTCTTGGCAATGCTTTTTCAATTTTTGCGAGGTATATCTCAAATGTGCCACGCATCGCCTCTTTGTCGCGGTCATAATCGGCATACCCGAATCCCCGGACTGCTCCCGTGAAGTAATCTTTGGAATAAAGACTTTTTAGGTTGATGTTGCGGTCCGGCACAAATAATGCCCCGCAACTTTGGCAGCGAAAAATGTCAAACGAGTTTTTCACCCACAGTTTTTTGGCGCTCTTATCCCCGCAGACGGGGCAGTATGTTATCGGGAAAAAATTATTTTCCATGGCGCCAGGATGCCTTCGTGGATTGTGTGCCCCGAAATTTTTGATTCTCCGCCGGTGCGATTGCGAAATGTGATTGGAATTTCATGAAAAACCCCGCCCCGCTTCCAAAGGAGATATTTTAGCTCGATTAGAAACGCGTATCCCGATGCGTCAAAAATCGTAAGATCAATTTTCCTCAATAGAGTTGCGGGGATTGCGTTAAACCCTCCGGTTGCGTCACCCACCGGTAACCGCGTAATTATTCGGATGTAGATGTTTGCTCCCGCACTCAATATTCTCCTCCAGAGTTCCCAGCCCACCGTTTTTCCTCCCGGTACATAGCGCGATCCGATAGCAACATATCCTTTTCTGCAACTTTCAAGCAATAGCGGCAGATAATCGGGGTGATGGGAGAAGTCAGCATCCATCGTCACCACTGTTTCTAATCCATTGTGCCGCGCGACTTCACGAAAAGCGTGAACATATGCGCGTCCCAAGCCTTCCTTTTTTTCGCGGGTCAGAAGGTGCAGATGCGGGAATTTTTGCTTAAGACCTTCGACGATCGCGCCCGTTCCATCGGGAGAATTATCGTCAACAACTAAGATTGAAACATGCGGAACTACCGCGAATATGGCATGGATCAACGTTTCAATATTCGCTCGTTCGTTATAGGTTGGAAGAATAATCAGATCTTTTGTCATATATGGAAGTTCTTATTTACTTCGTCCGCCGAATGCCTCGCCCCTCAAAAGGGCGAGGGTGAAAGCGTGATGCCCATCTCTGCCAGCCCTGCCTGCGCAGGCAGGCGACACCTTATCTAAACACAATACGCTTAAACGCCATACGCTTCACTTTTCCGCGGCCGCGAAAAAGTGTCATGTTGCCATTAGACAGAAATTGCGCCACGTTTTGCGCTTTTCAACAGCGGCATGATCCTTTACAGGAAACTCTTTGATGCCTCGCACTTTAGCGCGAGTACGTTTCATGCGGGCTTTTTGGCCGCAATCACGTATTCGTCAATCACCTCCCGCTTCTGGTATTTGGGGAAGCGCGCTAAAGTTTTCTCCCATCCATCAGCGAATAATATCAGAAAATCCGGTCGGCCGTTATCCAACTCCCGGATTTCGTTTCGGCCCACCACCAAGTATGATTTTACCTCAAGGTATTGATAGTATGAAACGCCATTTGCAAACAATGCAACTTCCGGCACGTTATAAATAAAAACGCTTTTTGATTTGTCAAAATGCAGGAAATAATTTTCTAAGCCCGTAGCGCGATGCCTCGTAAAATCCACCGCAATCCAGGAACGAGTACTCAAATAATATGATTGGCCGAGGACGAGGAGAACGAGAAATACGTACGTGGCGTATTGAAGGAATTTTGTACCGGATGGTATCCATCGGCCCAGTTCCATCACCCACGTATGCAGTGACCGCGGGAGATACAAAAACGCCATGACTTCCGCGAGAAAGAAGTAGCGGTACCATCCTTCAGTGCGGACGTAGGCCGCGAGCACAAAAGTTGCAAAAAGAATTGCAACCAATTCGGCGATCTCAAACGGCTCTTTCCCCCGAGCCCAGCGGATACCGAGAGAAGTTACCCATGTCCCCCAAAGGACAAGCATGTAGAGAGAGCCCCATTCTGTAAAAAATCTACGTATATTCCCTAAGATAATATACAGCAATGAAGTGGAGCTATACCCCGCGGGGTTTGAGTAAATCGAGAGGATTGAAGCAATCGAGTCTCCGTTACCAAACTGTGTCACGATCCAAATGCCGACAGGAATTATGAAGCAGATGAAAAAAACAGCTAGGTTTTTTATCGAGCGTTTTTCCCTAGGCCAGTTCCATAAGTATGCTACGAATAGGGCGGGCAGGAGAAGCAGAAAGATCGGTTTTGTGCTGACAGCAAGACCCGTTGCAAAGCCGGTGATCGCAATAGAGTAGGGCGAGGCAATAAAATTCCGCTGGGCGATTTTTGACAATTGATAGAGTACAATCAACAGGAAAAAAAGGCCGGGAATTTCACCGAGGACGTTTCGGCCGTGGCCGAAGAGCGGGGCGAAACTTGCCATGACGGATGCGGCGAGAATTCCTCCCCATATGCCGTAGAAGCGCCGCGCCAGGATATAGAAAAGAGTTATGAATAGAAGTAAATAAATAACCATGATAAAGCGGGCGACAAATAAATTCACTCCAAAATAACGGAATGCGAGGCCCACCGGATAAATGACCGGGTATCCGGTGCTCACAAATCCCGCGGAGACGAATTTCTCCGGCGCAGTCTGAATCATGTATTTACCCTCTGCGGCGACGTTAATTGCGACTTGGGTCAAAATTCCCTCGTCGTACCAAGTTTTCGGACTTTCTGTCAGTTTATAGAATGAAAACGCGAGAAAGACGCCAAAAAGTAGCAGAAGAATCGGGTATTCATATTTTTTTTTCTTATAGGTTTCGATTTGCTCGGCTGACAAAGCTCTTTCTGCTAGGGAATCTCCATTCATGGATTTATTTTATACTATTTCGTTCTCATCACATATCTGGTGTTCGGGTGTTGCGTTAACTCATCGAACTTGCCCCCGCCAGCTTTGACATTTGATGCGTTTTATGCAATTCGTAATATAAAGGTTCATTGACTATCCCGCTCGGTTTCCGAGCCAGAATAAGGAGGTGCGAGATGATGTCTTGTCGGTTCACACCGCCGGAGGACGATTTAGTTCAGAGACTGGTAGCTAAACACGGCTGGCAGGGGGCAGCGGCCTGGGTCGCGATCGAGAAAGAGTTTGCTATGGAGCGTCCTAGCTGGCCTCGTCGGTCAGCAGAGGCTCTGCGTCATCGTTGGCGCGACTACTTGCGTCCCAGCGAGGATCCGGATCGTGCCGTGATTCGCCCGCGCTCGCTTCAGTGGGCGTTCGGGAGTCTCGATGGTCTCGCCAAGGACCTCAAAGATGTGGCGGCGCGTTTCGGCGCCGTAGAGAGAGACAAGCGTCGGCTCTTTCGGGAGAGACAGAGGCTCACCGCCGAGGACAGACGGTGGCGTCGGCAGAATCGTGAATTGCGCAAACAGTGCCAGCGACTGGAAGGCGAGAGGGGCCAGCTGTTGCGGGAGCTTGCGCCGTATCGGGAGGCGGAACAGAAGATCATCCGGCTGGCTCCGCGCGTTGCTTCCTCGGCTTAGAGTCCCGGAGCTGTAGATTGGCGCAAGCGGTGCTGCATGCTCTAATCGCGGGGCGTCCCGGTTTCATCGGGACGCCCCTTTTTTCTTTTGCTGGTTCACTGGAGTATGGCGGGCTTGCTATTACCCATGCTAGTTTGCTAAAGTAGTGGCACTTTATCCCGCCCGTTCATGAAGCTAAAGGCGGGATGGCAGAATTTTATGGATTTGAATGAAATCAAAAAGTGGCTGACCGATCCCTCCGAGCGTTTCGTCTTTGTCGAGGACGGTAAGCCCGCATACGTAATTATGGGGTTTGAGGCCTATCGCGGTTTAAAGGGGGCGCCGGCAGAGCGCAACCCCGAAGTTTTAATGGCAGAGAAGCCGATGGAGCAGTTTGATCTTGCCAATGCCCGGTTAGAACTCGAGCGCATCAAGACGCAGGAGCTCGCAGTCAAGCTCTCGATGGATCGAGAGGCGCGTGCGCCAGTTATGCCACGAGAATCGTCCGAGATCCGGCTCGAAGACCTCCCGCTCTAGGGAGGTTTTTGGTTTGGTTAAATCAATTTTTTATGCTCATGACGAGTGGCGCCAAGCCACTGAACTCGCCCTTGGCGCTATTGACATAGAGTGTGAAGTATTTTAATATTCTAGCGCTCGGCTGGCGTCGATTCCTGTGTCATTTTTTCCCGTAATGGGTTGGAGGACGAAGAACTCAATGCCGGTCGGGCGCCTTATAAAACTTGTGGCGGGAGGAGACGATGATGTTGGTGCTAACCCTAGAGTTAGCGTGTGACACGCTGTCTCTTTCTCGCCACTTTACCCCGCCACGCGTCAATGTGCATGTCGAAAGACGATGAGCTAGTTGCGCGGCGGAGTTCTTTAATACTTTAGAGCTGGCGCGACGAGCCTGGTGTCCCAAGGGGGATGTACGACAGCATGCGCCGGCACCGCGCCACCGCGAAAGCGGTGGCGCGGTTAAAAACAATCTGGGGTTTGCCACGAGGACTAGCATGTTCTTTGGAACGAAGAAGTTCCTGTGGCTTATCCCAGTACTTCTTTTCGACTTGCGCGAACCGGTCCCTGTCTGAAAGGACGAGGAATGAGGTGCGCAAGCTTGAGCGTCTGACGTTTGCCTAGCTGTTCGAAAGAACGTTGACCCAGCTGTCAGACGCTCTCGGATTTTACCCCCACGCCATTACGGGTGTGAGGGTGTACATGTCCGCTTGACCGCCGTTTGGCGAGTCTTCGGCGGACGATGCAGTGCACTGTCTCGGTTGGATTACACCGAGACGAAACCCAAACCAAGGAGGGTGGAGATGGCACGCTACATCGGAATCCGGCATCGGGTGAAAAAGACCAAGGAGGGCGAGTCGCGGCCGACCATGGTTGCAATCACGGAGGAGGGTAATACCCGCGCCTTCGAGCTTGCGACAGAGACGGACGAGCTCGACTTCATGCTAGGGAGCTTCCCCACAGGCTGGCGAAAGGCCGCCGAGGGCGAGGATCTCTCGCACTTCCTCCCGCGCCACCGGCAGGAGCCGAAGGAGCGCGGGGCGAAGGAGAGAGGCATTCGAGTTCCTATCGGCTTCGATGGATTGAAGCCGGGGGACATAGTCGCCACGGCTCTCGGCGGGTCGGGCGACCGGCTTGCTTACGCCATGTCGCGTAGGTCGGAGGAGATTGGCGCGACCATCATGCGGATTCCTCCGTTCCGTCTCTTGGCGCTTCGCGGGGAGCAGTTGAAGGATGACGATCACCTCCTGCTTGCCGGCGTGGCCGAGAATTCTTCAGAGGTCTGCTACGTCGTGGGGCCGCGCGATCGAGATCTCATCGCGGCCTCCGAGTCCTACCGGGCCCGGCGTGATGCCCAGCGTGCGCGGATCGCCTGCGAACAGCGTCTGCTGCAGCGCGCCATCGGCGAGATCTTTCTCTCACGGGAGGGGCGTTACCCCGAGGGCAAGATCGAGGACGTCTACGACGAGATGAAGGCGAGCGACGTGATTCTTGCTAACCTCGAGCGCGAGGAGGCGAGGCGCGAGGCGGAGCTGAAGAAGGCGGTCGCCAAGCTCGACGTCTGGAATCTGATTCTGAAGGATGTCGAGGGTTGCGGCGAGGTCTTGGCGGCGGGAATCATCACGCCGGTTGCCGACATCCGCCGCTTCACGACCGACGCCAAGCTCAAGGCCTTCGCTGGGGTGCACGTCATGCGCGATGGCCGGTTCCCGCGCCGTCGCGGGGGCGAGGTTTCCAACTGGAGTCCCCAGCTCCGGCAGGCTCTCTACCTTCTCGGTAAGCAGTTCAACTACCGCGCCGAGTCGGTCTGGGGGTTGAGGCTCCGCGAGTACAAGGTGAAGCTTCGTGAGAAGCACCCCGAGGTAGTCACGATCAACGGGAAGAAGCGCTACACCGACGGCCACATTCACAAGATGGCCACATGGCGCACGCTTACCAAGTTCGTCGAGTGGCTTCACCGCGAGTGGAGCCGGATCGAGGAAGGTCAGGCGAAGATGGTCTAGTCGGCAGGATAGTGGGACGAGATGTCGAATGCTCCTCGGAGCGATTTTACATGTGTCCCGCGAACATCCCCTGGCGCGCCCGATGGCGCGCCAGGGGATGCGGCAGTTCTTTCGAAAAAATGAATCCCGTTACATCCCAGAAGACTCCTACCCTCAGGCGGGAGATGAATGGGAAAGCTGGCTTGCAAAGATCAATGAAAAACTCTGCACTTTGGTACGGATGTAACGGGATAAATGTGGAGCGGACGTAAAGGTGGTTGCTTTTACCGGCGATTTGCCACATGTCCGCTCCATACCGCGGGTTGGGTGATATGTTGTTTGTCCGAAAGGACGATAGACGGGGTGCCCAACCCGCTCTCTTCAGTGATCTTGTATTTTGTGAGGTCAGTGAAGAGGGCGCGTATTGACCAATGTCCGATGTCTGGACGTTGATAAGATTGCGCCTTCACTCCCCACCGCAAACGCGAGCCGCGTTTGCGGTGGGGGGACTCACTTACAGCTCATTTAAAATTGGCTAGAGAGACGGCAATGGCGTTGTTCGCCCCCTCACCTAAGAAGGTGTGGGGGGTTCGCAAGAACTTCTCACGACTTGTCTCTTTGGCCTCGCGGGTGCGCGCAGACTTGGAGTGGAATGTCTATCAAAAGACGGTCATCTCTTTGTCTCGCACACTCGCGGCTAACCCCGCCGCGTCAGACGCGGCGGGGCAGAAATATTTTGCTGGGGACGAGCGGGGCTTTGCACAATGCGAAGGTAAGAGTGTCCCCAGCATTGCGCGGGCGAGGACGACTGAAGCCATGTCTTTTAAGGACGACGAGGGATATGTCTCCTCGCCCGCGCCCTCTTCTTGGTGTTGAATAATTTCAGCTTCGAGAAGAGGGACGAAAGGTCACGTGCTTTTGTAAGGGCGATTCGTGATGTGTCCCTCCCAACGTGTTGGACGATCGTGCCACTGGCAGAAGTCGATGCGGGTTTTGTCCAACACGTCTGAAACTTCCGGCGCATGGCGCCGATATGGTTCTTTGTCAGTTTGAAACTCGCGCAAGAAAGGACGACGAAAAAGATGCTCTTGAGAGCGTGCGCTCACCTGTCCAATCTCGCGCGAGCACAAGTTCGGTGGAAGAGACGTCCGATTTTATGCTCGCAAGAGCGTTGAGGGGGCTGTCTCTTTACTCTGTTACTGCGTCTTGCAAGCTGTGGTAACGGAGCCCACCGACCGACGGCGAGGCGTTACTGGCAATGTCTAGTAAGACGTGGAAAGAAGTGCCTCGCCACTCGAAAACAAACTGCAGTGGGGGAGACGTAGATGGGGCTGCTAGATTTCTGGCGATGCAACACTTGTCTTTCCCATTGCAGTAAAACGTTCTCGCCAAGAAGCCCCCGAGATATCCTGCTGACGCGAGGCCCGCCTAGAGCGAGGTTCGCCCGAGGCGACTCGCCAACAAGCGGCAGGGAGGTTTTCTGCGAAGGATCGCGCTGCTGAAAAGCGCGCAACGCGGCGCAATTTCTGCCTAATGACCTAACGACACTTTTCCGCGGCCGCGGAAAAGTGTTGGGTAATGTGGGTAGCGTATAATCCTGTAATATCCCGCTCGCTCTTAAATACTAATCTGTGGCCAATGGGACGAATGCCGCTATGTAGTTTCTCTACGCGGAAGGAGATGTCCCTTGGCCACAGTTGAATACGGGGACGATCATGCGACTGTCTTTAGACGTACGTCTCCTTGTCCCCGTCCGGCCCGCCGCGCTCGCCTGCCAGTAACAGCAGGCGGTCGCGGCGGGCTCTTTCTTTTCACGCGGCTCGCCTGCCCAGATTCGATTTCTAGTCGAGGCCGGCTTGCCCGGCGCAAAACCTTGACGGTTTAATGGGGCTTAGGTAAGATAAGTGCTGTCCCGTTTGTTTCGGGGCAGACTCATTATTTCTATTTTAGATTGTACGGCTTACAGCCTACCGACTACAATCCTGGCCAAAAAGCGACTGTAGTCATTAGATCGTAAGCGGTACCAATTTTTTACCAATCTTATGGCAGAAAAATTCGATCGTTCAAAGCCGCACGTAAATGTCGGCACCATCGGTCACGTTGACCACGGCAAAACCACGTTAACCGCGGCCATTACAAAAGTTCTCAACATGGCTGGGTTCAAGGCTCGCGTGGAGGACGTCAATCAAATTGATAACGCACCCGAAGAAAAGGCGCGCGGGATTACGATTGCCTTGCATCATTCGGAGTATGAAACGGCTAAGCGTCACTACGCGCACATTGACGCGCCGGGGCACGCCGACTACATCAAGAACATGATCACCGGAGCCGCTCAAATGGACGGCGCGATTTTGGTAGTTGCCGCGACCGACGGCCCGATGCCACAGACTCGAGAACATATTCTCTTGGCGCGCCAGGTCGGCGTTCCGGCGGTTGTAGTCTTCTTAAATAAGGTGGACATGGTGGACGATCCGGAATTGGTTGACCTTGTTGAAGCCGAAATTCGTGAACTCCTGAAGAAATACGAATATCCGGGCGACACGACTCCGATCATCCGCGGTTCGGGTTTAAAGGCGCTTGAAGCCAAGGATGTGAATGACGAGTGGGCCAAAAAGATTCTTGAGCTGGCGGAGGCTCTGGACACATTCATCCCCGATCCGGTTCGTGAGATAGATAAGCCGTTTCTGATGCCGGTGGAGGACGTCTTCTCGATTGAAGGCCGCGGGACGGTTGTCACCGGGCGCGTGGAGCGCGGGAAGGTTAAGATAGGTGAAGACATTGAGATCGTTGGATTGAAAGATACGCAGAAAACCGCCGTAACCGGAATCGAAATGTTCAACAAGTCGCTTGATGAAGGTATCGCGGGAGACAACGCGGGGATTCTGCTTCGCGGGCTTAAGAAAGAAGACGTGGAGCGCGGGCAGGTGCTTGCCAAGCCCGGGTCGGTTACGCCGCATACCGAATTCGAGTCCGAAGTCTATATTCTTACGAAAGAGGAAGGCGGGCGGCATACGCCGTTTTTCGCCGGTTACAAACCGCAGTTCTATATCCGAACAACCGACGTGACGGGTGAAGTGACTTTGCCGCAAGGGACCGAGATGGTGATGCCCGGAGACACGATTAAATTCGTTGTGAAGCTGATTGCGCCGGTGGCGCTCGAGGAGAAGCAGAGATTCGCGATTCGCGAAGGTGGAAAGACCGTCGGCGCTGGGGTAGTAACCAAGATTCTGAAATAATGGATGCGACCTCGCCCCGGTATCGGGGCGGGTCGTTTTCGTGAATAGCACATTTCCAACTATGGCGGCGACAAAGGTTAAAGAGGTGAAAGAGGCGGAGAAGGAAACAAGGCAGCGCCTTCGCATTAAGGTGCGCGCCTACGATGCTAAGATTATTGACGCATCGGTAAAACAGATAGTGGATACTGCGCGTCGCCAGGGAGCCGAAGTGGTCGGTCCTGTGCCCTTGCCCGTCGAAATTCACAAATATACCGTGAATCGCTCGACGTTCGTCCACAAAAACGCCCGCGAGCAATTTGAGATGCGGGTACATAAGCGCCTCATTGATATTATGAATCCCACGCCGAAAACAATTGACGCGCTGATGAATCTGAATTTGCCGGCGGGAGTGGATATTGAGATCAAAATGTAGTGGCACTTGATCAGGATTTTTTCTTCGCGCCTATATCTTGATAGCCTTTCAGGCTGAAATGATCCCACCGCCAGCCCGACGAAGAAAAAATCCTGATCTTCGCTTAGGGATTTTTGAAGATAAAGTGAGCGTTTTGAAAGGGAAATTCTTCGCTTGGAATGGGCGCGATTGTAAATTGAAAATTAGACAGTGAGTTATTCAAGAAGCTACCGAGGGCATCTCTTGCCTCGGTAGCCTCTCGAGCAACCCACCATTGGCTGCTCGCTGTCCGCTCAAGGCGGACCCTCGGTTGGTATGGAACTTCATATTGAAACGTATCGTCATACGTAAAGAGAGCGATTAATTCGCGTCGGCTTTAGGTCGGGGTGATTCCCGATTTTTGTTTGGCAATCAGCGGGTAGTCAGCGAATAGCGAATCCCGTACGAATAAACGAATTCGCAGATTCGTGATAGATTCGTTATTCGCTGATGCGCCGCACACATTCGTTTATTCGTAAGAGATTCGTTATTCGTTGATGCGCTACATGAAATTCATCCTCGGCGAAAAACTTGGCATGACGCAGATCTTCGATGAAAAGGGGAATATGGTCCCGGTGACTTTGGTGCGCGCGACAAAAAATGTGGTCACGCAGGTTCGGACCCTCGAGAAAGACCGCTACGCGGCGGTGCAAATCGGGCACGGGGTAAAAAAGAAGTTAAAGCGGCCGCAAGCGGGACATGTTAAGGATCTTGGCAATTTAAGAAATCTTCGCGAGTTTCGTGTAGATAAGACGGAGGCATCTCGCGGCAACGCAGTTGATGTGACGCAATTCGTTGTTGGCGATTTAGTCAAAGTATCCGGAATTTCAAAAGGCAAAGGCTTTCAAGGAGTGGTGAAACGGCACGGTTTTCACGGAGCTCCGGCATCTCACGGCACCAAACATGCATTGCGCTCGCCGGGATCGATCGGAGCAACATGGCCTCAGCGCGTGATTAAGGGTATGCGCATGGCCGGACGCATGGGGGGAGATCGCGTTTCGGTGAAGAATCTCTGCGTTGTCAGCGTTGACGCAAAGAATGAGATCCTCGCGATTGCGGGCGCCGTGCCGGGACGTCCCGGAAGTTTAGTGGCGATTACGGCGAAATAAATTTGGGTTATGAAATTGCAAGTTTTTAACCAGGAGGGAAAGGAAGTTGAAACCATTGAAGCGTCGAAGGCGTTATTTGAGGTTCCCATGAATAAAGATTTCTTGCACCAAGTGGTAACGTCGCAGTCCGCTAATCGGCGTGTCGTGAGAGCCCATGCAAAAGACAGAGCCGAGGTACGCGGCGGCGGCAAAAAGCCCTGGCGCCAAAAAGGCACCGGACGGGCGCGGCACGGCTCAATTCGCTCGCCGATCTGGAAGGGTGGGGGGGTTACTCACGGACCGACCAAAGAGCGGAATTTTTCAAAAAAAATCAACAAAAAAGCGGCAGCCAAAGCTTTGGCCATGGCGCTATCCGCGAAAGCGCGCGATGCGGAGGTTGTGCTTCTGGACCGTCTTTTGATTGCGAGCGGGAAAACGAAAGACGCATCGGCGGTTCTTAAGAATCTTTCACGACAGAAAACACTCGCTTCGCTGTCTGAAAAGACGAAAATGCTGCTTTTGCCGGACGGGAACGCCATGGAAGTGCGGGCTTTTCGCAACATTGACCGCATGGTGGTTTGCTCTTCCGCGAAGGTAACGGCGCGAGAGATACTCTCGCACGGCATGGTTATTATTCCGCAATTCGTCATAGCGGCGTTGGAAAAACGGGTAAGCGTGAAATTCTAAAAACCGGCATATGGCATTTTTTAAGAATTTACTGGGAAAGCAAAAAGCGGCGGCTGCTTCCGGCGACAAGAAAGAAGTGAAGCCCTCAAAGTCGCGCGTAGAAACAGGGGCGGCAGAAGCTAAACCGGACGCGCCAATGAATATTCAGGCGGGCATCGGGATTTTGGTGGCGCCGCATATTACCGAAAAAACCGTGGGCGGAGGCCGTTTCGGAACATACACTTTCCGGGTTCACTCCGGTTCGAACAAGATTAAGATAAGAGACGCCGTCGAGAAGCGATACGGCGTGAAAGTCGAATCAATCAGAATTTTGAAGGCCAAGCCGAAGATTAAAAGATTTGGCAGGAGATTCGGAACCGTTCCGGGGTACACCAAAGCGATGGTGCGCCTTTCAGCCGGCCAGACGATCGAGGTCGGAGCCTAAATGCGATGCCAATATGCTGATTCATACTAATAATACGAATAGCCGAACCGTTATTAGTATAATTAGCATGCATTCGTATATTGGAATCGCAATGATATGAAAAAATATAATCCCACAAGTCCCGCGCGCCGGCAGATGGAATACATCGATGCTTCGGCGCTGACGAAAAAGGAGCCCGAGAAGCGGCTGACCTCCGGTTTTAGGCGCGGTTCCGGGCGGAATCACTATGGCCGGATCACGACGCGCCACAAGGGCGGCGGGGTCAAACGCAGTTTCCGCGCGGTGGATTTTCTCTACGATAAAATTGATATTTCGGCGCGTGTTGTCTCCATAGAATACGATCCGAACCGTTCGGGTTTCATCGCGCTTTTGCAGTACCGCGACGGCGAAAGACGTTACGTTCTGGCATCGCAGTCTCTTAAAGCAGGGCAGGAGGTGCTTGTTTCATCGAAAGCGCCGATTGAGGTCGGGAATCGAACGGAGCTTTCGCGGGTTCCGGTAGGGACGGTAGTTTATAACATTGAACTTGAACGGGGCAGGGGCGCGGTTCTTGTCCGCTCGGCCGGAACCGGTGCTGTTGTTATGGCGCAGGAAGGACCTTACACTACATTGACGCTTCCGTCCGGGGAGATGCGTCTGGTGCCGTCGGCCGGCATGGCGTCAATCGGGACGGTTTCAAATCCGGAACATGGCTTAATGACCATTGGCAAAGCCGGACGGCATCGCAAAATGGGGGTGCGCCCGGGTGTTCGCGGAACCGCCATGAACCCGCGGGATCATCCGCACGGTGGCGGAGAAGGCAAGACCCAGATCGGACGATCTGCGCCTAGGACACCGTGGGGGAAACTTGCGCGTGGCGTGAAAACGCGGAGAAAAAACGCGCGCTCGCACTCATTAATCCTTAAACGCCGTTCGTAATATGACGAAATCCCAAATCATAAATCACCCCGAAGGAGTCGCTTCGCGACCCTACGGGGCAGGCAAATCACAAATAAATCCAAAGCATCAAATCCAAAAACTTAGTGTTTGGAATTTGAATATTGGAATTTTGAATTTGTTTGGAAATTGGGATTTGTAAATTGGAAATTAACCATTATGCCTCGATCACTCAAAAAAGGACCATTTATTCATCCGAGTATTCTGAAGCACATGGGACGCACGAAGCCCGGAAACGCGACTCCCATTAAAACTTGGTCGCGCGCTTCCACGATAACGCCCGAAATGGTGGGGTATCGTTTCGGCGTTCATAACGGCAGAAGTTTTATTGAGGTTACAGCCACGGAAGACATGGTCGGGCATCATTTGGGAGAGTTCGCCCCAACCCGCAAGTTCGTACGGCACGGCGGGCGCATGCAGAAAGAAATTGAAATGAAAGCCGCAGAAACCGCGAAAACAGGAGGTAGTGCGACGACTAAGTAATTTAAGCAAGACGTATGCCGGGTAGTCCCGCCAGCAGGCGGGCAGGGAAAACTCGACAAAGATAAAACCATGACATCAATCCCAAGGCAAGTATTAGCAAGTAATAAGGTCGGTAATAATAAAACTACGGCTATAAACCCCGTTAGAAAATTTACGGTACTCATGGATACTTTTGAAAGAATCTTGCAAAACATACGGTTTCTGTTTGGCAGTGAGTTATGGAGAAATTTTCTAACGGGGTAAATCAATAATAGTCGAGTTTCTACTACCCGGTATGGAAGTTACAGCAAAATTGAAGTATCTTCGAATAGCGCCGCGGAAAGTTCGCTTAATCGCAAACATGCTGAAGGGGCTGCCGGCGGCTGAAGCGCTTACGCAACTCCGGCATCTGCCGAAGCACGCGGCATCTCCGATCGAAAAATTGCTGCGTTCGGCTCTTGCCAACGCCAAGCACAATTTTCAATTGGACGAGAAAAATCTGCGCGTGAAGTCGGCGATTGTTGACGGCGGTCCGGTGTTAAAACGTTTTCGCGCGCGCGCTTTCGGCCGCGCGGCAACCCTGCATAAGCGTATGTCGCATGTTACGCTGGTTATCGATGAATTCATTCCGACATCGCAAAAAGCCCGAAAGGCCAAAAAGGCTGCAGTACCGCTTGTCCGCGAAGCATCGCTCGAGGATATGAAAGAAGTAGCGAGCGAGGCAAGGCCGGAAGCGGCCCGGCTGGCAGAAAGGCAAACCGCTCCCAAGGTAAGGTCAATGTCCCAGCCGGGGTTCGTGCGGCGCATATTTAATCGTAAGGCGGTATAGATTTTACGAATTACGAATTGGCGCGAATATACGAATAAATAAAATCGTATATCCCGATTCGTACATTCGTAGAAATTAGTATTTCGTAAAGGTATGACACATAGAGTTCACCCATACATCTTTCGTCTAGGCATTAATACCACTTGGAAATCAAGGTGGTTTAACGCAAAGAAATATCAGGAGTATTTGCGCGAAGATACGCTTGTTCGCGAATGGCTGACGAAAAAGTTGCGCCAGGCTCATATTGATGCTATTGATATTGAGCGTTCGCCAACCGCGATGAACGTGATTATCCGGACGGCAAAGCCAGGGATCTTAATTGGTCGCGGCGGTGAAGGGGCGGAGCGCTTGAAGCAAGAAATTCAGAAAAAGCTCCGCCAAATCGCGTCGAAAGAAGTAAAGCTCGAAAAACGCGACCTGAAGTTGACGGTTGAGGAGGTGAAGTCCCCGGAAACGCATGCGGCGATTGTGGCGCAGATGGTGGCGGACGAGCTTGAAAAGCGTATTCCTTTCCGACGCGTTCTGAAACAGATGATTGAGAAAGTAATCCAGTCCAAGGGAGTCGAAGGCGTCAAAATCGCAATTTCTGGGAGACTCGACGGTTCGGAGATGGCGCGCTATGAATGGCTTAAAAAGGGGCGAATTCCTTTACAGACGCTTCGCGCGCACATTGATTATGCGCACAAGGAAGCTTACACCAAATACGGCGTAATTGGGGTGAAGGTATGGATTTATAAGGGAGAAACATTTGATAACAAATCCGAAGCACGAAATCCTAAATCCTAAACAAATCTTAATGATCAAAAATCCAAAATCAAAAACGTATGTTTCGAATTTTAGTCATTGGAATTTTGAATTTATTTCGAATTTAGATATTCGGATTTAGGATTTTGCCAGAGTATGTTGCAGCCCAAAAAGGTTAAACACAGAAAATGGCATAAGGGACGTTCCCCGGGCATCGAAACTCGAGGGACCGATCTTGCTTACGGAAGTTTCGGCTTGAAAGCGCTTGAGGCTCGCTGGATCACCGCCCGTCAAATTGAAGCGGCGAGACGCGCCATTACCCATTACATCCAGCGCGGCGGCAAGGTATGGATTCGCGTTTTTCCGGACAAACCAATTACGCGCCGTCCTCCGGAAGTAACCATGGGCGGCGGGAAAGGATCGGTGGAATTTTATGTGTTTCCCGTACGTCCCGGACGAATACTTTTCGAGATGGACGGCGTGACGAGAGATATAGCCGAAGTCGCTTTGCGCAAAGCCGCGCACAAGCTGCCCATGAAAACGCGATTTGTTGCAAGCGGACGCCAAGCATTATGAAAGCCGTTGAACTCCGCGAGAAAACAAAGGAAGAGCTTAAGGAGCTTATTGAAGGCCTTCAGAAACGCGCGGAGGAATTTCGGTTTAGCGTCGATCGAAAAAAAGTGAAAAATACCAAAGAACTGTTTTATCTGCGCCGCGATATCGCGAGAATTCTAACCGTATTGAAAGATAAGTAATACTATGTCCGGTGAAACATCAAAAAAACCGCGAATGCTGAAAGGCGTTGTCGCGTCGAATAAGATGCAGAAAACCATCGTGGTTCGCATTGATCGGCTTAAAAAACACTCGAAATACTTGAAATACATGAAAACCTCAAGCCGCCTTAAGGCGCACGACGAGAAAAATGAGGCGAATATCGGAGACACGGTGCTTATTCGCGAGACGCGGCCGATGTCGCGAGAGAAACGCTGGGTGCTTGAGACAATTGTTTCGCGTGGGGACAAAGAGATCCCCGAACAAAAACCGGAAGAATAACTTAAAGACTCCCATTATATGATTCAGACGCGTTCAATGTTGCAAGTTGCCGACAATTCCGGAGCAAAACTGCTTCAGGTTATTAAGGTGCTGGGCGGTACCCGCCGGCGTTATGCCCAACTCGGCGATGTTATTGTCGCTTCGGTTAAAATCGCCGAGCCGCGTAAGATCGTGAAAAAGAAAGACATAGTCCGCGCGGTGATTGTGAGGCAGCGCAACTCATATAGGCGCTCCGACGGCTCCTATATCAGGTTTGATGAAAACGCCGCTGTGATTGTGGACAATCTGGAACCCAAGGGCGGGCGCATTTTTGGGCCGGTGGCGCGCGAACTTCGCGAGCGCGGGTTTGCCAAGATTATTTCGTTGGCGACGGAAGTAGTGTAGTGCGATGCTAATATGCTAATTCGTACTAATTATACGAATAACGCTATAACTATTAGTATCATTAGCATGCATTCGTATATTGGAATCGCAGAGGTATGAAAATTCGAAAAGGCGACACAATTAAGATTATCTCCGGCAAGGATCGCGGCAAAATCGCGAAGGTTTTGCGCGTGGATATGAAATCGGGCAGGATTTTGTCCGAAGGCATAAATTTGAAAAAGAAGCACGTCCGGCCCAAAGCCCAAGGCAAGCGCGGCGAAATCATACAGATACCGGCATTATTCCCCGTATCTATTGCCATGATCATCTGTCCATCATGCAAGGCTGCCGCGCGCGTAGGCACTATGATTTCCGGCGGCGCAAAGAAGCGCGTATGCAAGAAATGTAAAGCGGAGCTGTAGAATTTTATGATGACTATTCGCGAACGATACCAAAAAGTCGCGCTGCCGGAACTTAAAAAAGAATTCGGTTTTTCGAATGCTCTGGCCGCGCCGAGGTTGCGTAAGGTGGTCGTTAACATCGGGACGGGCCGCATTCGCGACCAAAAGCAGCTGGAAATAATCGAAAAAAGTTTTACGGCGATCACCGGGCAAAAACCGCTTCTGCGAAAAGCTAAAAAGGCGATTGCGTCTTTCAAAACGCGCGTGGGCATGGGTATCGGTTACTCGGTAACGCTGCGGGGGAAGCGCATGTATGACTTTCTTGATCGGCTGGTTGGCGCGGCGCTCCCGCGGACGCGCGATTTCAGGGGCATTCCGCAATCATCCTTCGACGAAAAAGGAAACTTGACGATCGGGATAAAAGAGCATATTGTTTTTCCGGAAATGATCGGAGAGGATGTGCGCTTTATTTTCAGCTTGGAGGCCACCGTCGTTACTACCGCAAAGACGAAGCCCGAGGGAATAGCGCTTTTAAGGCATCTGGGATTTCCGATTAAGTAAAAATCCTAATTTCTAAATCCTAAATCCTAAATCCTAAACAAATCCCAATGTTCTAAATCCCAAAATTAAAAACGCGTTTAGAATTTGAAATTTATGATTTGGAATTTGTTTAGAACTTAGAGATTAGGATTTAGAATTTAAGAAGCCCGAACTACGATTATGGCAAAAACATCAGTCATCGCACGCGCCAAAAAGAAGCCCAAATTTTCCAGCCGCAAGGTCCGACGCTGTTTCCGTTGCGGCAGGAAGCACGGTTACATGCGCCAGTTTGATCTTTGCCGAATTTGTTTTCGCGAACTTGCGCAGCGTGGAGAAATTCCGGGAGTAAAAAAGTCGTCATGGTGAAATGCTATAAATGCGATGCGAATATGCTAATTCATACTAATTATACGAATAACGCCATAACTATTAGTATCATTAGCATGCATTCGTATATTGGTATCGCAAAAACATGTCAGTAATTTCAGATCCCATCGGAGATATGCTCGTACGCATCAAGAACGCCTACCGCGCCAAGAAAGAGAGCGTGCTTATTCCGCATTCGAATTTAAAACAGGCTTTGGCCGAAGTTTTGAAGGCAAGAGGCTATATTGGAAATATTGAAAGGAAGGGCAAGAAAATCCGCAAGTTCTTGGAGATTGGCTTGAAGTACAATGACGGCGCGCCGGTCTTAACGGATGCGCGCCGCGTTTCAAAGCCCTCTCGCCGGATGTATGTGAAATCGGTCGAATTGAAACCTGTCAAGTACGGGCACGGCATCGCGATTATTTCAACGTCGCGAGGATTAATGAGCGATAAAGACGCCAAGGACAAAAAGTTGGGCGGGGAGATTCTGGCGGAGATTTGGTAAAATGCGATGCGAATATGCTAATTCATACTAATTATACGAATAACGCCATAACTATTAGTATCATTAGCATGCATTCGTATATTGGTATCGCAATCTTATGAGCCGAATTGGCAAAAAACCCATCGAGATTCCTTCCGGCGTTGTTGTCACCGTAGACGGCCAGCATGTTTTAGTGAAGGGGCCGAAAGGAGAGATCTCCCGGCAGATTCGTCCGGAGGTTAAAATTGAAATGGCCGATAATCGTTTAGTTCTGTCTCCCGCAGCAGATACGAAAAAGACGCGGGCGTTTTGGGGGCTTACAAGGGCGCTTCTGGCGCACGCCGTGGAGGGTGTTTCGAAAGGTTTTGAGAAGCGTCTGGAGATTGAGGGAATTGGATACCGCGCGGCGTTGGAGGGCAAGGATTTAGTGTTTCAGCTAGGTTTTTCTCATCCCGTTCGTTTTCCCGCGCCGCTGGGCATAGAATTCAAGGTTGAGAAAAACGTCATAACGCTCTCGGGTTTCAATAAGGAGGTCGTGGGCGAGACCGCCGCCAAGATTCGGGCTCTGAAAAAGCCGGAACCCTACAAGGGCAAGGGCATTCGTTATCAAGGAGAAGTGATTCGTCGCAAGGCGGGCAAGAAAGCAACCACCGGAGCCGCGTAAGATTTGCCAATATGGAAATTACAATAGCCAAAAAACGTTCACAGCTGAAAATCCGCGCAAGGAGAACGCGGATGAAACTTCTTCGCGGTAAAGAGCCGCGCCTTTCCGTTTTCCGTTCCGGGAAGCACATTTATGCGCAGATCATCGATGACGCAAACGGGAAGACAATCGTTTCGACTCATGACATTCTGGCAATCAAGGGTGGAGCCAAGAAGAAACATCCGGCTCCCACGAAAGCGGCTGCTGTTGTCGGCGAGACGATCGCAAAAAAGGCGCTCCTGAAGCGGATTTCAAAGGTCGTTTTTGATCGTGGGGGGTACAAGTATCACGGCCGCGTGAAGGCGCTCGCCGAGGCGGCGCGCAAAGCAGGATTAAAATTCTAAGATGTAGTTTTTAGTTAAAAGTTGATAGTTATAGTTATCGGTTGATGGTTATAGTCATAAGTCATTCAACGGAATAAGAAACTACAACCATAAACTAAAAACCAGAACCAACAACTATAAACTAAGAACCAAAAAGTATGCACCCACGACGCGACACGAGACAATCAATGAGACCGCGGGAACGATCCGAGTTCGATCAAAAAACGCTTGATATCCGGCGCGTGGCGCGCGTGGTAAAAGGCGGGCGGCGTTTCAGTTTCCGGGCGACAATTGTGATTGGCAACAAAAACGGCAAAGTCGGCGTGGGGGTCGGTAAAGGCGCGGATGTAGCGCTCTCGATTGACAAAGCGACCTACTCCGCCAAAAAAAATCTTATGATTGTTCCGGTTACGAAGTCGGGATCAATTGCGCATGACGTCAGGGCTAAATTCGGAAGCGCGGAGATTCTCTTGCGTCCCGCGCGCGAAGGGCGAGGGCTGGTGGCGGGAGGGCCGGTGAGACTTGTGGCGGCGCTTGCCGGCATTCATAATCTTACGGGGAAGATTCTCTCGCGCAGTTCCAATAAGTTGAACAACGCCAGAGCGACCATTGAGGCGTTAAAGAAATTAAAGACGAAATAAACGCATGCAGTTAAACACTTTGCGATCCAAGACTAAATTCCGCCGAGGCCAGCGCATCGGCCGCGGAGGAAAGCGCGGGACGACTGCGGGACGCGGGACCAAAGGGCAGAAGGCGCGCGCCGGGCACAAGATCCGGCCGCAACTTCGCGATTTCATAAAACGGCTTCCCAAGCTGCGCGGGTCTAAGTTCCGTTCTTTCCGGCCGAAATCCCAGGCGGTATCGCTCGCAGCATTAGAGAGGCACTTTCCGGATGGAGAAATGGTGACGATTGAGAAACTGGTCTTGAAGGGCATCGTCCGGCGCGAGCACGGCAAGATGCCGCGGGTGAAGATTCTAGGAAATAAAATCGGGAAAAAACTCTCGGTTGTTGGTGTTGAAGCGTCACGCCCCGCCCGCGCGGCTATTGATAAAGCAGGAGGAAGCATAAAGTAAAAATCCAAATGACAAATCCCAAATCGCAAACAAATCTCAAACGCCAAATCACAAACTCCAATATTTGGGATTTAGATATTGAGATTTGGAGCTTGTCTGGAAATTGTTATTTGGAAATTGGAACTTAATCAACGACTATGTTTCAAAAACTTCGCCTTCTCATATCCGATTACGACCTGCGCAAGAAGCTTTTCTTTATTTTGGGGGTGCTCGTGGTGTTTAGGCTTTTGGCCGCGATTCCGGTGCCGAGCGTTGACCGGGTACAACTTAAAAACTTCCTCGCGGGGAACCAATTTTTTGGGCTTTTGAACGTCTTCTCCGGCGGCGTGCTGGATAATCTCTCAATCGCCATGCTCGGCGTGGGGCCGTACATCACCGCTTCCATCATCATGCAGTTACTCACCATGATCTTTCCGAAACTGAAGGAGATGTACCAGGAAGAGGGAGAGGCGGGGAGGGCTCGTTTTAATCAATACTCGCGAATTTTGGCGGTGCCGCTCTCGGTGATGCAGGCTTTCGGGCTTCTCACGATTCTCATCCGCCAGCAGGTCATTCCGGAGCTTACGCCCTTCGGGTATCTCACAAACATCGCTATTGTAACCGCGGGGACGATGATTTTGATGTGGCTCGGCGAATTAATCACGGAGAAGGGATTCGGGAACGGGGTATCGCTTATGATCTTTGCGGGTATCGTGTCGCGGCTGCCGGTGGACATTCGCCAGGCTCTGGCGACATTCGAAACCTCACAGCTTGTCACCTACGCCGCTTTCGTGGTTGTCGGCCTTGTCGTGATCGCGGGTGTTGTGATAATTACGGAGGGCCAGCGAAACATTCCGGTGTCTTACGCCAAGCGTATCCGCGGCATGCGAGTTTACGGCGGCAATCAAACTTATTTGCCGCTTCGCGTGAATCAAGCCGGGGTGATTCCCATCATCTTCGCGGTTTCGATTATTCTTTTCCCGGGGCTTATCGGCAACGTCCTTGCCGGCGTGCCGGCGGGCTGGGCCCAGTCCACCTCGCAGTTTTTGATTTCGGTTTTCAACAATACTTGGATTTACGCCGCGATTTATTTCGTCTTGGTTTTTGCCTTTACGTATTTTTATACCGCGGTGACGTTCGATCCGCAGGCGATTGCGACCAACATCCAAAAGCAGGGAGGGTTCATCTTGGGCATCAGGCCCGGGCGCCCGACCGCGGAATACCTCTACCGGATTCTTTCGCGCGTGACGTTAGCCGGCGCGCTATTTCTCGGTGCCATCGCGGTGCTCCCGATTATAGTTCAGAATCTGTCCGGAATTTCCGCGTTCCAGCTCGGCGGGACTTCGCTTTTGATTGCGGTCTCGGTGATTCTTGAGACGATGAAGCAGGTGGATGCGCAACTGGTGATGCGCGAATATGAGTAGCTTGAACCTCTCTTCAAAAACGTTTCAAAAATCCCAGCCGATTTTTGAAACTCGCCGAGTTCGCAAAAATCCCGATTGCGATCGGGGACCAGGCTTTTTGCTCACTCGAGCGTTTTGAGAGAGAGGTTCTTCGCTTAGGGGTTTTCTGGTTGTAAACGCTTTCGCGTTCTTAATCTGAATTCGTCGAATGAGCGTTTTCAGAAAAGCCATCTTCGCTCAAGAGCTTTCTGAAGGTGGCTCGCCTGCTCGCCTCGTCTTCGACTCGTCGAAGCGGGCGGCGAGCCTCCAAGGATCCCACCGCCAGCCCCGCCTGCTATCTGCCTGTCTCCCGAACTTAAGAAATTACCGGTAACATATTTTATCTCCCATACTGCTTACGAAACTCGAGAGAAAGGCTTATGGCGGGCAGGCCGATGAAGAAAAATCCCATCACTTCGCTTGGGGGTTCCTGAAGGTAGCGTTTCGAGGTATGATGGGATGAATTATGGTATTGTTTCCGACATCATCAGCCTCACAGTCCTCGGATCTATTGCGCCGGTTTCTACGGGCGATATATCGTTTGGTGCGCCGTGTGGCCTGGGCTGTTTTTGGGTTGGTTGAATTCGGCCTTGCGCTTCGTTTGACGCTTAAATTTCTCGAGGCGAATACCGGAACTCTTGTGGTGCGTTACCTCTTTTCCTATACGGAAATATTGCTTGCGCCCTTCCAATCAATATTCCCCGACTACGTTTGGTACGGGAAGCCGGTTGAGCTGACGTCTGTCGCGGCGATGCTGGGCTATATTATCTTTGCGATCATCATTTTTTTATTTCTTGAGCTCTTTAGTCGTATTGAAACCCTGCCGCACATTCCTCTGCCGACGCGCTACCCCTGACCGAGATGTTTGATCTTGTTGCGTTAATCAAGGCGGTGGGTTATCTCGGGATTTTCGGGATTATTTTTGCCGAGTCGGGGCTTTTGATCGGGGTCTTTCTGCCCGGAGATTCTTTGCTTTTTACGGCGGGGTTTCTTGCGTCTCAAGGATACTTGAATATTCTCGTTTTAATTTCCATCTCATTTATCGGGGCGGTAACGGGAGACGGGGTGGGGTATTGGCTGGGGCGCAAATTCGGCCCAAAAGTTTTTACGCGCAAAGATTCCATTTTTTTCTCCCAGGATCACGTGGAACGGGCGCATATTTTTTATAAAAAATACGGCGGGCGCGCAATAATATTCGCGCGTTTTATTCCGGTGGGGCGGACGCTGGCGCCGATTATTGCGGGGGTGGGCGGGATGCACTACCCGACGTTTCTTTTTTATAACGTAATCGGGGGTGCGTTTTGGGCCGTCGGGCTTCCGCTTGTGGGGTTTTATCTTGGAAGCGTTATTCCTAATGTCGATCGGTATATGATTCCAATCGTGGCGGGCATCGTTGTTGCATCCGTATTGCCCGGGATTATCCATTTTCTGAAGAATGGGGAAAACCGCCGGCATCTGGTTTCTTTCATCCGGGAGCGTATCTTGAGGCGCTGATGGTTCATACTTTTTTGGAGTGCCCCCGGCATTTTGCAGATGGGGGTAAAACGAAAGTAAAACAGTTTTTGTCAATGATGACGAAAAGACCAATGGTATGATAGGATGCGCCTAATTAATCATTTGAACATTACTCTTATGCATACGACTTATTCAGCAAAACAGTTCTTTGGCGCTATTGTCGCCGCAATCATTATTGCGGGCGTGGCGGGGTATTTTATCGGCAGTTCTTCGGTTAGCGGCCCGGTCGGCAGCGGATCAATAAAAGACAGCAATGATATTGGCTTGCCAGCGGCCGCTGGCGGGTTTCTCCTCGGCAAAAATGCTATTGCCGTTGAGGACCAGGTCCCCGGCAATCAGGTTACGATTTCAACGGCGGTATTTGACGAGGGCGGCGGCTGGGTGGCGATTCATGAAGACCGCGACGGAAAACCCGGAAATATTTTAGGCGCCCAGATTTTTCCGGCGGGAGAAACTAGGAGCGGTTTCGTGAATCTTTTACGCCCAACGGTTAGGGGAGTCTACTACGCGATGCTTCATCGCGATGACGGAGATCGCGAGTTCAATCATGCAAAAGACGCGCCCATCACCGATGCCGCAGGAAGTGTTATCATGATGCGGTTTGTTGTGGGCGATGAGGCTTCGGGGGCGCTCTAGGCCGAACGAATTTTCGATAGATCTGTAGCTTGCCAATGCATTTGGTTATTTCCGTATGACATCAACGCCCGAAGCCGATTTTGAAACCATGATCGCCGATGCGGTTAACGCGCTGCCGGAGCAGATCCGCGCCAAAATCAAGAACGTTGCGTTTTTAGTTGATACTGAAAAGCGCGGAAATCTTCTAGGGCTATATCATGGTTTACCCAATCCCCTGAAGCCGTTTGCGCAAAACGCTCTCCCTGATACTATTACGATTTACCAGCGCGTGGTCGAGGAAGAAGCCGAAAGAAGCGGTGAGCCGATTCCGAGGGCGGCGAAGCGCGTGGTATGGCATGAGATCGGGCATTACTTTGGCTTCGGCGAAAAGAAGATTCGGGAACTGGAGAAAAAATGGGCTAAGGAGGGGAGGCTTTGATAGACGAAAAATATAATTCCTGTTATAAATATTGCCATGAAGCCTTTTTTAGTTTTACTTTTCGGTCCGCCCGGTTCGGGCAAGTCCACGCAAGCGAAGAGTGTCGCGAAAGTATTCGGGGCGGTGCATATCGATACCGGAGAATTACTGCGCCGAATTTTACACGATCCCGCGCGCCAGCATGATCCCAAAATCCAGGAAGAACGCATTAAGCATGAGATGGACGGTCAGTTAAACGATTCTTTATGGGTGGGCGGAATTGTGAACGACGAATTAAGAAAACTTGCGGCGGATGCGAAAAGCGTAATTTCTTCCGGGTTCCCGCGAACGATTTTTGAAGCCGAGATTGAATTGCCGGTTATGCGGGAGCTTTTCGGCGAGCGGATTTTCGCTTTTATTCTGCGGGTAAGCGAAGAGACGTCGCTATTTCGGAATTCCCACAGGCGCGTTTGCTCCAAGTGCGGAAAACTTTATCCTTGGTCTGAAGAAACCAAGAATGTAGAGTTTTGTGCCGACTGCGGCGCCGTTTTAACGACGCGGCCGGATGACAAGCCGGAGGTAATCAAAAAACGCCTCGATGTTTACGCTAAGCGGACCATGCCGTTTTTTAATTATTTCAAGTCACAGGGCATTAAACTTATCGAAGTTGACGGCGAACAGGCGCCAGGGGCGGTGTTTGCCGCAATCCAATCGAAACTTTCCGAAGTATTGCCGCGATGATTACGATTAAAACACCGGAAGAGATTAAGACTCTCCGTGAGGGAGGGAGGCGGCTCGGGGGCGTTTTAAATGAAGTCGCGCGCGCCGTAAAGCCCGGCATTTCAACCTCTGTCTTAAATGACTTAGCAGAGCGGCTGATTTTGGAAGTTGGCGGAGAGGCGTCGTTTAAGGGATACAATCCTTATGGCGCTAAAGCCGCTTATCCCGCGGCGCTTTGCGTTTCAGTGAATGACGAGGTGGTGCACGCGATCCCCAAGCGCGATCGGATATTAAATGAGGGTGATATTGTGGGGCTTGATATAGGGATGTGGTGGCCCGCCCCCGTTCGGGGGGCGAGGCTCGCCTCACATAGTGAGGCGGCCAGCTCGAAAAGTGTCCGAGCGATGGCGACGGATGCTGCCGTCACTGTTGGCGTGGGAAAAATTTCGCCGCAGGCGGAAAAATTAATTCGCGTAACGGCAGAGTCGCTCACTATCGGTATTCAAGAGGCGCGTGCGGGCGCAAGAATCGGTGATATTGGCTCGGCGATTCAAGTGCATCTCGAAAAAAACGGATTTGGCGTGGTGCGGGATCTGGCGGGGCACGGGGTGGGTCATAAAGTTC
>Ga0082335_1001571_pt1 | contig 47324 bp, 48 predicted proteins | sample Subgrocontami58m_FD_72375 | JGI IMG/M metagenome (GOLD analysis project Ga0082335, IMG submission 72375) | Subsurface groundwater microbial communities from S. Glens Falls, New York, USA - GMW37 contaminated, 5.8 m (SPADES assembly) (version 2) ...
AACACAAAAAATCTGTGAGAATCTGTGTCCCGCAAAGCGGGATGGTTTACGCTTTTCTTTTTTGGGTGCTGCTATGCAGCGTTATGTTTTCAAGGTTGTTTTGAAGGATACAATTTTACGCAAACTAATTAAATCTGCCTCAAAAGACACAAAAAACACAAAAGGAATACAAAGAAAATTCTAAGAAACTTGAGAAGTTCTGTACCTTTTTTGCGACTTTTGCGCCTTTTGTGGCAAAGCATTTTAGTTTGTCTGCGTTACATCAGTTAGTTAGCGACTTGGCGTGAGACTTCTAAATCGGATTTCAGGATTGGCACATTCGGATCGATGCCCGTCATGCGCTTCCACAAAAACACCGGACTCACTGGAGAGTGTTTCGTACATTGGGGTTGTTTCATTCAAGAGAAAAGGGATCCGCATGAAAAACGTCGAGCTCACCCTGGGGGCGAATATCCTCACCATCAAAGTCGACCTCACGAAGGAATTCGGCCCATCATCTTCCGGCAAGACCATTATCATCGCGTCAACGGAAGGGAACGTCGGCATTCCCGGCGCTGAGGACAAGAAGATTTACAAAGAGTTCACGCCAGAACGAGCCACATTGGCCATCGTAAAGAGTAAGGAGGTGATTGCATGGATAAAGATAGAGTTCGCGAAGTAGTCGAATACTTGGAGCATTCTCTTCACGAGAACGGCATCGCGCCGGCCGAAGTTGTTCTGTTCGGTTCACGCAATGGTGGAACACCGCACGAAGAGAGCGATGTGGAGTTGATAATTGTTTCCAAAGCGTTTGAGAACAAGGATATTCTTGAGCGTTCGGAGATGGTCGCATCTTCCAAGCTTGCAGTCATCCGCAAATTTCTCGCGCCGCTTGACGTTATCTTCCTCACGCCGGATGAGTTCGAAGAAGATCCAACTTACGCATCAATGGTCGCTACTCCGTGATGGAGCGAAGCGGCAGCAAAAAGTGATTCTCACTCTAGCACGAATTGATTCCGATCAACCTCGGACGAGTGGAAAGTGTAGCCCGCTTTTTGTATCTTTACAATCACTGATACCTCGGTTCAGCCAACAACACGGAGCCACGCGATGAAAAACGTTGACCTCACCATCCACGAGAACATCCTCACGATAAAAGTTGACCTCACGAAAGAATTTGGTCCATCCTCTTCGGGCAAAACAATCATCATCGCTTCGACGGAAGGGAATGTCAGCATTCCCGGAGCGGAGGATAAGAAAATTGGGTTGAATGTGTACAAGAAGAAGTAAGGGATATTTGTTGGCGAAGCGAAAGACCTGCCTCTCAACAAAATCAAACTCCCGCCCGGCTTTCACATCTCCGTTTACGCTGAAGTCCCTAATGCTCGTTCGATGACGTTAAGCCCGAAAGGAATTCTCTTCGTCGGCAACCGCGACGCTGACAAGGTCTTCGCAGTTGTTGATGAGTATAAGAGGTGACGGTCACCTCACCTTGCACCTCTCCAATCTATTCTCTACTTTAACTTCGTAAGTATTGTACAGCCCCATACCATTTCAACATCGCCGTTCGTTGTATCAATGAAACAACACGTTCTTTGCTTATTTCTCACTTCTTTTCTTCTGACCTCTGTTCTTGGCTGCGGCACGACGTCCGATGAAAGTGGCATCAGCAAAACATTTGTCGTAAATCCGCCTCCACAGAATTCAGCATCGCCCGATTCGCTTACCGTCATTCCCGGTCCTGAGTACAAAGCCGGCTGGCTGCACAAAGTTTTCTTCGGCGAGCATTACCGCGATTTGTGGACGACGCCGACAAAAGTAAAGGTGCTCGACCTCGCGACATTCGGCGGTGGACTCCTTCCCGTCAAACAGGGCGGTGGATTTCAAACAAAATCTCTTCGGCTTCAAGGCGAAGATGGAAAGCAGTATGCGTTCCGCTCTGTCCACAAAGACCCGAAGGCAGTTTTGCCGCTTGAGCTGCAAGACACATTTGCTGCCGATGTTGTGCAAGACCAGATCAGCTCATCCAATCCTGCGTCGGCGCTCGTTGTTGATGTGTTTGCCGACGCTCTCGGCGTGTTGCATCCGAAGCCGCAGCTTGTGCTGATGCCGGACGATGAACGGCTCGGACAATTTCGAGAAATGTTTGCGGGCATCCTTGGCATCATCGAAGACTATCCTGCCGCCGGTCCCGAAGGCAAAACAGGTTTTGGCGGTTCGGATAAGATCGTCAGCACGATAAAATTGTATGAGACGGTAGAGAAGGACAACAATAATCAAGTAAATGCACGCGCAATGCTCACCGCTCGTTTGCTTGATCTGTTCGTCGGTGATTGGGACCGCCACATCCTCCAGTGGCGCTGGGCTCGATACAAAGAGAACGGCCGCAACGTTTGGTATCCGATTCCTCGCGACCGCGACCAGGCGTTCGCACGCTTCGATGGCTTGTTTCCGACAATTGCAGCGGCGGCAATTACGCAGTTTGAAGATTTTAGTGATAACTTTCACGATATGACGAGTCTTACGTTTCAAGGTCGCTTCGTTGACCGCCGGCTTCTCGTCTCGCTCGACAAGCAAACGTGGGATAGTGCTGCGAGTGCAGTTGTGAGTAAGTTGACTGATGATGTAATCGAGAGAGCAGTCCGCAATCTTCCTCCAGAGTATTATCAGATAAGAGGCAACTGGCTCGCGAAAGCACTGAAGAGTCGTCGAAATAATTTCAAGAAAGCGGCGGATGAATACTATTACTTACTCTGCGATTATGTTGATGTTCACCTCAGCGATAAACCTGAGCTTGTGGAAGTGAAACGATTGGATGATGAGAGAGTTGAAGTCGTCGCATATCGTCGAGAGAAGAAATCAGGGGAAGCCGGCGAAGAAGTCTTCCATCGGGTATTCTTGAGAAACGAGACGAACGAAATTAGACTGTATCTTCACGGCGGAGATGATAAGTGCGTTGTCAGCGGCGATGTCGAGTCGAGTATCGTCGTTCGGGTTGTTGGTGGAGGAGGAGACGATGAGTTGATTGATGAGTCGTATGTGCGCGGCGTGTTGTGGGGATTTGTTCCGTTCATCCCGCAAGCGGAGACTCGCACCTACTTCTACGATGATAAAGGGGAGAATAAGTTTGTTGCTGGTGTGAGTTGCAAAGTGGATAAGAAAAATTATGAGGCACCGCAGGCGGGGTTGGTACAATACTGAAGCTAAGGGTTGGAGCGTGGAGTGATGGAGTGCAGAGTGATCAGCGAAGGTACTTCTTCATTTGTTTGTCGAAGGTATGGACTTCATGTCCTCGAAGGTTGTTGTAACCGATTAATAAGCAATCTACAATATCAAGGTTCGTTTTCGCTAACATTGTCAAAGCAAAATTGAGAACTTCATGGTCGTTGCTTTTCACTGTGGGATACGCCGAAAGCTTGATCATCATTCTTGCAATTGTCCCTCTTGGAATTTTGTACACGCTCATGAGTACGTACACTGCTTCTGCTATTACTTCGAAAGAAATAAGCACTTCCGATGTTTCGAGAATTTGCGTTGCTTCCGCGAACTGCTCCTCATTGTCTTCAAGGAGGTAGCGCAGTATGATATTCGTGTCAACGAATTCCATATTTTTCTTTTACAGCCATCTCCCATGCGTGCCGTTCAAGTGGCCACTTACTTTTGTCGGCATACTTTGCCAGCGCGCCACGAACAGATTTTCCTCTTGGTATTTTGCGCGTCGTTTTTTTCACTCTCATTGCAACATCCACATGTTTCGCATCCACCTTTTTTCGATATGCATCGGGAATGCGAAGAATACCGTCCTCGACATAAGCGCTAAATTCAATCATCATATCGTGCCTCAGTTTTTCTGAATGCAAGATACTTTAATTATGAATGAGTTTCAAACTTGATGAAAATACAGATCTCAACCTTCACAATGCTTTGCGGCATCATTTTGGCTGACGTGCGCTGCTCGCATCAGCAAAATGTTCAGCAAACGAATGAACCCAAGCCGCTCACCGTCATCGCCATTGGCGATGCAGGTGAAACGGGAAGCATCTTGCGCGGCAATGCGAAGTACATCAACGATATGTACACGGAGCAACACGATGGCGGCAAGCCCGATGCAATGATTTTTCTCGGCGACAACTTTTATCCAACCGGTCTGAATGTCCCTGTTGATGAAGTTCAGTCCAAAGTGAAGAACGTTCTCGGACCATTCAGGCGGACGTTTGAAGGATTAGGTAGAGCGAATGTCCATGCAATTCCCGGTAATCACGATTACTATGCACACGTTGCTTTTGAAAAGTCATTTCTTTTCGGGTTGGTAAATATTTCAGCCGTTCCTGTTGGACTTTCAGAAAAGGGGAACGAGCGTGAACAAGCGATAGAATGGTGGGCGTATCACTACAAAATGCCCGCCGAAGCTGTTTATCCGATTTCCGTAGGAGCGAAAGACAGCGTGCAATTTATTTTTTATGATTCTGCGTTGCCGTTGAGGACTGACCTCTCGACATGGAAACCTGCGCTTGACAGCCTGCGACGATTGCTGACTGTTTCTGCAACACGGGTGGGAATCTCGTGGCGCATTCTTGCACAACATCATCCGTGGTATTCGGTTGGGGAGCATGGCGGATGGTCTCAGTGGGACGATGAGGCGAAGAAAGTCACGTATCTTCCCAACTGCGACAAAGACTCGAACGTCGTTCACTGGTTTATCAACGACCTCGACCCGCAGGATTTATGCGCTGCGAGATATCGGGCGTTGCACGACTCGTTGAAGTCAGTGATTCATACAAGCGGAGCGAAGATTCAACTCGCACTTGCAGGGCATGACCACAGCTTGCAGCTTCTCAATTATTCGAACAGAGACAACGAGTGTGAGCCCTGCCCGAAGGTGCACATTGTCTCAGGCGCGGGATCGAAGCCAACACGAGTGAAGTTCCCATCGCCGCCGAACGAGTACACTGCTGCACAACGCGATCCGAAGAAGGAAGGAGAATCGCTTTCAGGTTTTGCTCAATTGAAATTTGAAAACGACAATTTGCGGATTGTGTTCTTTAACTCAGCAAATGGCGAGATGATTGATATGGGTGGCGGGAAGAAAGAGTTTTGGATAAATCGTAATGGCGAGCTGCTTCACTAATGGCGAAACGCGCTAACCGCTCAAGCACAAAGGTTCACGAAAATGTTCTTTGAATTACTTACTCAAGTTGACCGCTCGTGTGAAGGGGTTGAAACCCCTGCAAACGTTAGGTGGAATCGTGGTCCACGTCCTGAAGGACGTGGCTATAGCCCCAGCCTTCAGGCTGGGGATTCGAAAACCAGCACAAATCCTGGTAACGGCTTCAGCCGTTTCGACGTAAGCGGTCAACTTGAGTTACTTAGAAAAAAACTCTCTGCGCTCTCCGCGTTCTCTGCGGTTCTTCTTTTTCTTGTGCTTGTACAACCGGCAACCGTACATGCGCAAGAGCAAGAAGATGAAGAGGAGCGAGCAAAGTATCAACCCTATCGCGACTACGGCACAGACTGGCGCCTTGGTACGTTGTTTGGGCTTACGCCTGAAGACGGTGTGTTAGTGGGGACGGGTGCGATTGTATACAAGTTTGGATTTAGAACCTTTCCTTATGTGTACAGGATGGAACTTGTCGGTGGATTGACGTTGAAAACCGGACGTTTCAAGTTCAAGTACACCGCAAAGTTTCCCGACCTTGCAAAGAATCTTTCACTAGATTTGCTTGCGTATGCTTCCGAGTTGGAAGTCCGCAACTTCTACGACGTTGGGAATAGCACGACTCGAGACGAGGAGTTGGAAAAGAATGATTTTTACCGCGTCGCGTCTCGGCAATACTTCGTCCAGTCAACCCTCAAACTCAAATTGAGTAAGATAGCTTCCGTTGGATTCGCCGCTTCACTTAAGCATTTTGAAGTTAGGCAGAAGGCAAACAGATTCCTGACAGACGCGAAGCTCGATAGCCTTGGTGATGATAGGACAAAAGTTGGGACGGGAATATCGTTTGACGTCTCTTTCGGTGATGCAGCAGTTGCACCACGTGAAGGCTTTTATCTTGGGCTTTCTGCCTGGAATTATCCCGACCCGTTCAAGAATGCAAAACCATTTCAGCGCTACGTCGGGGATATTCGTGGCTACGCAAGCGCCGGACCCGCAACGTTAGCGTTGCGAGTTGCCGGAGAAAAGGTAGATGGCGAGTTTCCGTTTTATGAAGCGGCGTTTCTCGGGGGCGCAAGCAACTTGCGTGGGTTCAATCTCAATCGTTTCAGCGGCGATGCCTCGCTTGCAGGAAGCGCAGAACTTCGTTTCTCTCTCTTTAGACTCAAGCTTCTCGTTCCAACACAAGTCGGCGTACTCATATTCGGCGACGCCGGTCGAGTGTATAGTAAAAGCAATTCTCCCGGCGGCTGGCACGCAGATGTCGGCGGAGGAATTTCTCTCGCTCCCATTTCTCGCGACATGACTCTTTCTGTTTCTGTTGCTTCCTCAGTTGAGGGAATATTCGTGAACGGTGGATTTGGATTTAGCTTTTGACAATTCTCATAAGCCATCATCCTCCGACCCTCCCCCAACAGATAAGGCGGCGGACAGGCTTCTCCCAAGTTGTTTCGTATTCCGATTTTCGGTTTTCGAATTTCATCACCGTCGTCACACTGCTAAGTTTTCACTTTTCATTTTTCACTTTGCACCGATATGATTGGCAAATCCATCCAACCCGAAATTCGTGCGCTTATTGATGCACGTGACTTCACCACACTCAAAGAAATTTTTGCCGATTGGTATCCCGCCGATCTTGCGGAACTGATTGACGACTTGCCCGACGAAGACGAAGCTATCATTTTTCGGCTGTTGCCTCGCAAACTTGCTGCACAAACGTATGAATATCTTGAGTTGGAGAAGCAGAAAAGTTTGTTAAAGGCAATGGGACAGGAACAGGTCGCAGCCATTCTGAACGACATGGCTCCTGACGACCGCACGGCTTTGTTCGAAGAACTGCCAAGCGCCGCTGTACAACAACTCATTTCACTGTTGACTCCTGAAGAGCGAGCGACCGCACAATCGCTTCTCAATTATCCCGAAGACAGTATCGGTCGCTTGATGACGCCCGACTATATTGCGGTTCGAAGAGATTGGAACGTGCAAGACGTGCTCAACTTCGTCCGGGCAAACGGGTCTGATAAAGAAACTCTGAACGTGGTGTATGTTGTTGATGACAAAGGGAAGTTGATTGATGACATCCGAATGCGAGAATTCCTTCTCGCACCGCTCGATAAGCAAGTAAGCGAGATGATGGATGAGAACTTCGTGTCGCTTCCCGTTCATGCCGACAAAGAAGCGGCTGTTGAAGTGTTCAAGAAGTACAACCGTACGGCGCTGCCTGTTGTTGATTCTGACGAGCATCTCGTTGGTATCGTAACGGTTGACGACGTGCTGCAGGTACAGGAAGAGGAGACGACGGAAGACATACAGAAGATTGGCGGCATGGAGGCATTGGATGAGCCGTATCTCGAAATCTCCCTGCTGCAAATGGTGAAGAAACGAGCCGGCTGGCTTGTAATTTTATTTGTGGGGGAAATGCTCACTGCGACCGCAATGGGATTTTTTGAGCATGAAATTGCAAAGGCGGTTGTCCTTGCGTTGTTCGTGCCTCTCATTATTTCAAGCGGCGGCAATGCCGGCTCGCAAGCATCAACGCTCATCATACGTGCAATGGCGCTTGGCGAAGTAACACTCGCAACATGGTGGGGCGTCATGAAACGCGAAATCATCGCCGGTCTCTCGCTCGGTTGCATCCTCGGCGTCATCGGCTTCATGCGCATTGCAGGCTGGACACTCTTCTCCGACATTTATGGAGCGTATTGGCTCCTCGTCGCGTTCACTGTGTCGTTCAGTCTCATCGGTGTTGTCTTGTGGGGCTCGCTCGCCGGCTCGATGATGCCGTTCATTCTCAAGAAGTTCGGCGCCGACCCGGCAGCCTCATCCGCTCCGTTCGTCGCAACGCTTGTGGACGTGACGGGGTTGGTGATTTATTTTAGCGTTGCGTTTATGATTTTGCGGGGGACGCTGCTGTAGAATCTCTCAGCTCCGACGAATAGTCTGAATAATCTGGCGCAATACATCTTGCCTCTTTCAATCGCAAGCTCTACATTAACAACAGAAATATCAAAGGTGAAGTAATGATAATAAGAGAGCAGTTGTTTCAAGAACTCGGACAATTGAGCGAGGAAGATCTAAAGCGTGTCGCGGATTACGTGTCGTTCCTGAAATCCAAAGCTCGAACAGGAAGAGTTGTTCGACTGGATGAAGCAAACCTCAAAGCCTTATATGCAGAAGCCGGAGAGGAAGATCGAATGATTGCACAGGAAGGAATGGCTGAATACTCTGCCGGCTTGAAGAAAGAGGACAAGCAATGAATGCGGACCGAGGCGAAGTCTGGCTTGCCGACTTGAATCCGACAAAAGGTTCAGAGCAGGCAGGTATTCGCCCGGTGATTGTTTTTCAGAATAACGTCATAAGCAAATTCTCAGCAACGGTTCTTACCATCCCGCTTACTACTAACCTCCGTAGAGCATCTCTCCCAACTTCCATACAAATCAACAAAGGCGAAGCAGGTCTCGACGAAACGTCGGTAGCATTATGTCATCAGCTTAGAGTACTTGACAAAACTCGTCTACTGAAGAGGCTGGGCATTGTGTCTCCCGAAACCCTTTCGGCAATTGAAGCTTGCGCATTGTTTACTCTTGGCATTGTCGAATGATGGATTCAAAATTTCTCTCGTTACTGTTGAGCTTGAGTTTGTTTGCTGCATCAAATTCTCAACCGAGAGTCAAACTCGGCAACGACCTGCTCGTTGAGAACCCTCTCGATTTGCTGAAAGGCAAGCGAGTTGGCTTAGTCATCAATCATACGGCAAGACTTTCATCTGGAGAATTTCTTGTTGATGTGTTAATGCAGAAGGGCATGAACATCGTTGCGTTGTTCGGTCCTGAGCATGGCGTTCGAGGTGAAGCGTCGGCGGGTGAAAAAGTTTCGGACACTAAAGACGAGAAGACAGGAATCCCAATCTTCTCACTTTATGGAAAGATTCGGAAGCCAACAACGGAGATGCTAACAAACATTGATGTGCTTGTGTACGACATTCAAGATGTTGGTGCTCGCTTCTATACATATATCAGCACGATGGGACTTGCGATGGAAGCGGCAGCAGAGAAGGGAATCCCGTTCATCGTGCTCGATCGGCCGAATCCGCTGGGAGGGTTGAAAATTGATGGACCGATCATGGAAGACTCGCTGAATTCGTTTGTGGGGATGTATCCGATTCCTGTTGTGTACGGTTTAACGTGCGGCGAGCTTGCGACGATGATAAATGAGGAAGGCTGGCTGAAGGATAAAGTGAAATGCAAGTTGAGTGTGATTAAGATGGAAGGTTGGAAGCGAGAGATGCTTTGGAATGATACAGGGTTGACGTGGATTCCTCCTTCGCCGAACATCAAAACACCGGCGACTGCGTTTGTGTATCCGGCAACATGCTTCATTGAGGCGACGAATGTTTCTGAAGGTCGAGGAACGGAGAAACCGTTTCAGTACATTGGCGCGCCATTTATCAAGGGTGAAGAGCTTTCATCGAGCTTGGGCAAGCTGAAACTTCCGGGAGTGAAGTTCAGTCCGGTTGAGTTTACTCCGAGTTCATCCAAATTCAAAGGGGAGTTGTGTCGTGGTGTGTTTGTGGAAGTGAGTGACGCGAGGAAGTTTGAGGCTGTGAGAACGGGAGTTGCCTTGATAAGTGAAATGCTGGGGCTGTATCCGTCTCAAGTGAAAATCAATCGGACTGGGTTTGTGAGGTTGATGGGTTCGAGTTTGATACACGATGTTCTTGTGAAAGGCGTTGCGACCATGAAGGGTCTGCCGGCATGGAGGGAAGAGGTATTCAAGTACAAGCGCGAGAGTTTGAAGTATCACCTCTACAAATGAAGCACCTCACTCCGCCAATTTTTCTGTGGGACAACGCTCAAATAGAGAATTGCGGTCGCGAATCAAGTCTGGGTTTACCATAACAGACCTTTCGCTTCGCTCATGGTTGAGATTTTTTAACTTCCACATCTCCCGCTTTTATTGACTTTCCTTGCGTAATTGCTTACTTTTCAACGGTTTTTTAGTTTGCCAAACTATATCTACGCTTGAATTGACCGATGGTGCCGTCAACGCAATGATTGAAACTATCTGGAACAGAATTCGCACGCTCCAGGGAATCATTGCGCTGGTCGTAATGCTCACGCTCATCATTGGTCTTTTTCTTGGTTCGCCGGTGGGGCGAATACTATGTGGCGTTGGCGCAATCGCGCTTGGTGTGTACGTCTTTGTTGTCCTGAAGCGCGATGGTGTGTTCTCATCTTTGAGTGATAGGAAGGGTCAACTCGGAAGAAGGCAAACTGAAAGCCATAAAGAGGAATTGTATTCACAACCTGAAGAAGGAGATATGAAAAAACTGCTCTTCGATGATTTCCAGGCGCCATCATCGGGCTATATGGTGAAGGAGATTGATGAGGAGGAAGCGGTTGTGCCTTCAACGAAATCCGTTCAGCCTGTGCTGGCTGCGAAAGAGGAGAAGGTGAAAGAGTTTGACATTGCGGACTTCTTTGATTTGGAGTCCGATATTTTCCGGAGCGAGTCGGAGCCGCGCAGCGAGTTCAACTTTTTGCTGAACAAACTGCTCATCGCGATGAAGGAAGTTCTCTTCGCACATTCTGTCGCCTTCTTCTGGGCGAATAGGCAGAAGCAGCAGATGGTGCTCGAAGCGAAAGCGACTGACAGCCAGAACTTCATGACTGTGAAGCGCTACGCAATTGAGCAAGACGTTGTAAGCCAAGTAGCACGAGGCGGCAAGCCGCAAGTACTGGGGCGCGTCAGTGCGCTGGCGGAGAAGGAATTGATTAGACATTATGTGTCGGGCGAACAGATCAAGTCCTTGATAGTTGTGCCGGTGTATTATCTGACGGGCGCAGCCGAAGAGCAACAGTTGCCCGAAGGGGTGATTGTTGCGGACAGCAAAGCGGAAGATGCCTTCGGCGCTGAAACGCTTTTGCTGATGGGACAGTTTACAAAGGTGATTTCGGCGCTCATTAAGAGTTACACGAATAAGTATGACTTGCTGTTGGACTCTGAGTTGCTGACTTCAATTCGTCGTCAACAAGATAGAGTGAAATCCGAGCGAAGCGAAGAGTCTGTTCTGAATTCACTCGCTGATGAAGTAGTGAAGCTGGTGAATTGGGACGTGCTGACTGTAACGATGTATTCTGAAGAAGCAAACGGATGGGCGTTGCAGAAAGTTGTGAATCGGAACAATGTTCTCTATCCGGCGGTCAATGAGATTCTGGATTTTAATGACAGCATCGTCGGTAGAGCGATTAGCACGAACACGCTTGTTCACGTGAACGACCTTGAGTCGGAGCCGGCTTGCCCCTTTGGGGAGTTGAGATTTTCTTCCCACGAAAACATTTCGCTTAAAGGATCGTTTCTCTGTGTGCCGATTAGCTCGCTCAATCGTTGCTACGGCGCTCTGACGCTGGAAAGCGGAAACAAATTTCAATTCTCCGCAAACGAAGCGGAAGTTGTTTACCGCTTAGTGGAAAATGCCGCTGAGCTGCTTGAAGTGCTCTATATGAATGACCTCGTGAAGGAGTACATCGCGGTTGACCAACTCACAGGCTCGCTCACGAAGAAGCACTTCGACAAAAAGTTGGAAGAGGAAGTGCAGCGGGCAGAAGATTTCGGAGCGGAACTCGCACTTGTATCAATGGCAATAGATGGAATGCAAGAGCACATCAACCGCCACGGTCGGGAAGGTTTCGATGCGATTCTGAACCAAGTAGCGAAGCTCATTCGCGTCAACATCCAGCCGTATGATGTTCTGGGAAGGCAGGACGCAAACACGCTAAACGTTCTCCTCATCAACACAACGGCTAACGATGCGTACTTGTGGGCGGATAAAGTCCGCGGACATATTGCAAGCAACATCATTTCCATCGGTGGAATGAGCTGCTCTGTCACCGTCAGCGCTGGTGTGTGCGGCTTGAACGATGGAATGAGAAAAGAAGAGTTGATTGCCGGAACGTCGCAGGTACTGCATAAGGCGATTGAAAGCGGCGGGAATCTTGTAAGAGTGTTTTGAGTTGCCAGGATGAAGACACAAAGTCACTAAGTCATGTTACGCAAACAAGCACATATCGCTCCTGACGGAGCTTTGGCTCGGTCACTTCCAAGAAAGTTCTATAAACATGTCACGCCTACGGCGTTACCTCGGTTCCGAAGCCCCGTCAGGGGCGCTATGTTTATAGAAACCAACAACAAGGATGGACGGGAAGCTCCAGAGGAGCGTCATGTGAACAACGCGATTTGCTACAAAACATCTTTACAGATTGCCTGTGCGTAACATGAGTCACTAAGTCACAAAGAAGCACGAAGAAAAATCTCTAAAAGAAAAAACTTCGTGAACCTTAGAGTCTTTGTGTCTTAGTGTATAAGAGTTTTTGATTTTAATATAGAAAGGAACAACAATGGCTAAGCAACAAACTTTTGCCGATAAGGTAATGAAGGCGGCAGCAATGAAGGGGGCGAAGTGCCCCGTGTGCGGCACAATCTACCAACCACTGTTGACGGTCTCGTCTGAATATTCAAAGACGTCAGGCAGCGTAAAGTTCAACGAGCGCCGTGTGAATGTCTGCAAGTGCAACGAAAAAGCGGTGTACGCGTGACGGTAGCCTAACCTCATCCCCTTTTGAGAGCCAGGCACCACGTGAGAATATCGAGAATCATTTGGTAGCGTGAGTATGTGGAGAAAATTGCGACAAAGCATGGTGTTACTCAAACAGAAGTTCGCGAAATTTTGATGGGTGTTCACAAACTGAAATTTATTCAAAAGGGACATTATTCGGGTGAGGATATGTACGCTGCTATCTTTTTCATTTACAAGAAAGCGTTGGTCCTATCGGCACGAGACATGAGCAGTGCGGAAAGGAAGAGATATGCGAAAGGTTAAGCTGTCCACAGAAGAACTCCGCGCTTATGACAAAATGCGCGAATACGGGGACAAGCACGACTTGACTGAAATCCGGGACAAAACAAAAGACGTCGATGTCAAGATCGAGTCCGAAGTAACGTTGTATGAGATTGAGAGAAGCCTTTCCGAACATCTCCAACAGGAGGCGAAGAAGAGAGGAGTTTCTTCAGGTCTACGACCTCGTAGAGGCACGTTGGCGAATCTTTGGCTTCAGCAAAGACTTCAGGAAGAGTCTCCGCCGAAACACATGAGGTCTTCTCGACGGACTCAGATAGCATAGGCAGTAGAATGAGTGTTCCTTTCGACAAACTTTCCCATTCTCCCGGCAAGTCGGGAGGACGGAGGACATCCCATTTCAACACAATGTAAACTCGTACTGATAATTCTTGACGGAGTCGGGATTGGCGAGCTTCCTGACGCGCATCGTTACGGCGACGAAGGAAGCAACACTCTTTGCAATACCGCGGACGCTGTTGGTGGACTGCGATTGCCGAATCTCGAAACGTTCGGGCTGGGAAACATCGCGTCCATCAAAGGAGTGAAGTCAGTTGTGTCGCCGCGTGCGAGTTACGGAAAAATGGCTGAAGTCTCGAAAGGGAAAGACAGTACAACGGGACATTGGGAGATTGCGGGACTTGTCCTTGAAAAAGAATTTCCGACTTTCCCGAAAGGTTTTCCTGAAAGCCTGCTGAAAAAGTTTTGCGACACCACGGGAAGTGAAGGGTATCTCGGCAACAAAACAGCATCAGGTACAGCGATCATTCAAGAACTCGGCAGTGAACATATACGTACAGGATTTCCGATTGTGTACACGTCTGCCGATTCAGTGTTTCAAATTGCTGCGCATGAGGAGGTCATTCCTCTTCAGAAGTTGTATGAGATTTGCGAGAAGACCCGTAACGAAGTTTGTGTTGATGAGTTTGCTGTTGGTCGCGTGATTGCTCGACCGTTTGTTGGAACAGAAGGCAACTTTACTCGTACAACCAACAGACGGGATTTTTCACTTGAGCCGCCGGGGACAACTGTTCTTGACTTGCTTCACGATGCCTGCATTGAAACGGTGAGCATCGGAAAAGTTGATGACCTGTTCGCAGGGCGGGGCCTGAAGAAAAAGCTGCATACGAAGAGCAACGCTGAGGGAATCGAATTCATCATCAGTGAATCTAACAGAATGAGTTCAGCCTACGGCCCTGTAGGGGGCTTCATATTCACGAACTTGGTGGATTTCGATACGCTCTACGGTCATCGCAATGACCCGCAGGGTATGGCGTCGGCGCTTGAAGCATTTGACAAAGAGTTGCCGAGAATTGTTGAAACCATCGGCGAGGGCGACTTGTTGGTCATAACAGCAGACCACGGCAACGACCCGGTTACACCAAGCACAGACCACTCGAGAGAGTATGTGCCGCTTCTGTGTTATACAAAGTTGAAGCAAGTCGGTAAGAATATTGGCACAAGACCAACCTTTGCTGATTTAGGGAAAACTGTTGCAGAGTTTTTCGGTGTGAAGAATTCGTTGTCGGGGACGAGTTTCCTTGCTGAGGTGAATTGAGCGTGGAGTATAAGAAGTCGAGTAACGAGTTCGAGGCGCAAATAGATGGTGACGGCAAAATAGCCGTTCCATCCGCGTTGCTGAAACGATTTGCGGGGAAGAAACTTCATGTTCGGCTCAGCAAAGAAGAAGTTGCTGCTGAGTTGCAAGAAAAGAATGTAACGGAAGAAGAGATTGAGCGTATATCGAACGTGCAGCTCGAATCTCGTGAGCAAGTCGTAAAGTCCTTGTTGTCCGAAGGTGTACTGAAAAACGATAAAGCGTTTATGCGCCGGGCACGGAAGGTCTATGACCCCATGGAGGGAACGAGCATATGAGCGTTCCCAAGATTGTTGTGCATACGGATGTCTTTCTCGACCACTTGTGGGGCACGAGACATCCGTCGGTGTTGCGGCAGGCGATGAGCAAGTTCTTCTGCTACACAACTGTGTATCAAGCTATTGAATTGTTCTCGCTTGCGAAGACGGAGGAAGAGGTGAAAGCCATCGAAGACTCGATGGCGGCGATGAAGTTGATGGGATTGAACCCGAAGAACGCCCGTAAGTACGGAGAGCTGATTTCATCGAATAGGAAGACTAATTGGTGGAACATTTTGGTAGCGGGGCTTTGTCTGGAAAGCAGGCTTCCGATTTTGACTGATAGAAAGAAAGATTTCGGCGGCATCAAAGGCTTGGTGATTGTTCCGACGAAGTTGATTGAAAGCGGTAAGTCTGGCGAAGAGTTTTTGAGAGCTGCACAACGGCAAAACTGATAGTCATTGCGAGATCATTCACCGCGCCCAACAGCAGGCGTGGATATTTGGGGAAGTGAACCGTAACAATTATCGCCCACGAATTCACACGAATCTTCACTAATAAGAATCAAGAAAAAGATTCCTAGAGATTAGTGAAGATTCGTGGGCAAAAGAAACTTTGCGACCGTTTACTGACCTGGTTCATTAGCAGCGAACCCGCCGTGGCGGGGAAGCGACGACGTAATCCCATAAATGAAAGATGAGATTGTTCTGCTCTTCAGACTCCTGCTAAAGAGTGGATTCCCGAAAAGCGGGACTTCGCCCGAAGAACGCGTCGGGCTTGCAATGACAAACGAAAGTGAGTGAATTATGATACTCGGAAAAGTTGTTGGTACAGTATGGGCGACTCGCAAGGACGAGGAGCTTGTTGGGATGAAGCTCCAAATCGTCAAGCATCTGGATTTGGATTATAAGCTGAAGGATACATTCGTTGTTGCCGTTGATACCGTGCAAGCAGGCGTTGGTGATGTTGTGTTGCTTTGCAGCGGAAGCTCGGCGAGGCAAACGACGTTGACGAAGAATAAGCCGGTTGACGCCGTGATAATGGCGGTGGTTGATAAGATAGACATAGCGGACTGACTCTCAACCCTGAGCGAAGCGTCCGAAGGACTCCTACGGAGAAGGGTCTGACTGCTTCCGCAATACCGAGAGGTTCTTCGCTTCGCTCAGAACTTAATTTCAAAGAGGATGTTTTTCGCACAAGTCATAGGAACCGTTTGGGCAACGCGCAAGGATGAAAACTTGCAGAGTTTCAAGCTGCTGTTCATTCAGCCGCTCAATGGCAAGCGTGAGAAAACCGGCGACCCGATTGTTGCCGTAGATACAGTTGGCGCGGGAGTGGGCGAAACTGTTATGTACATTACGGCGCGTGAAGCAACCATTCCACTTCCTGTTGAGATGGCACCGGTGGATGCGAGTATTGTTGGGATTGTTGATAGGATTGACCTCCACCTTCAACCCTGAGCGGAGCGAAGGGTCTCTCCGCGAATTGATTTATGGTTGTTGGAGTAATGAATCGGTTAGTGGTTCGACAAACAAAAAACGCGACACACCACCGAGTCCCGCCAAAGAAGGGCGGGATAAACTCCGCTTCGCCTGTAGCACGCCGACCCCCGTGAGATACGTTTGTAGAAAGCAGACTACTTCGCAAATAAGGAACGCGATTTGAAATGTAGTGCAGTTATTTGAATTGATTATCTCACGGGGGGAACGCCTAACGAGAGAAGATTCTTGTTTTGCATTTGAGTGTGAGATTTTTCGCTTCGCTCAAAATTGGAAAAAGAGAAAGGTGAATAATGGGTAAAGCCGCAAAGCAGTATACGAATCGTGAAAGCCAATCGCTCGATAAGTATCTGCAGGAGATCGGAAAAGTAGATTTGCTCAAGTCCGAAGAGGAGATTGAGCTTGCACAACGCATTAAGAAAGGCGACCAGCGTGCGTTGGAAAAGCTGACGAAGGCGAACTTGCGTTTCGTGGTGAGTGTAGCGAAGCAGTATCAGAATCAAGGCTTGTCGCTTGGCGATTTGATTAACGAAGGCAACCTCGGACTCATCAAAGCGGCGAAGCGTTTCGATGAGACACGCGGCTTTAAGTTTATCTCGTATGCAGTGTGGTGGATTCGTCAATCCATTTTGCAAGCGCTTGCTGAGCAGTCACGTATCGTTCGTCTGCCGCTGAACCGTGTTGGTGCGCTCAACAAAATCGGCAAAGCGTTCAGCACGTTGGAGCAAGAGTTTGAGCGCGAGCCGAGTGCAAGCGAACTTGCAGAAGAGTTGGATATGTCGCTCTTCGAAGTCTCCGATACGCTCAAAATTTCCGGCCGCCATCTTTCGATGGATGCGCCATTTGCGCAGGGTGAAGACAATCGCTTGCTCGACGTTATTCAAGATGAGCGACAGCCGGCTCCCGACTCTGAGCTGATGAAAGAATCGCTGAGCAAAGAAGTTGAGCGGGCACTTTCAACGTTGAGTGAGCGTGAGGCGGAAGTGATTCGCCTTTACTTCGGACTTGGACGCGAGCATTCTTTAACTCTGGAAGAAATAGGCGAGAAGTTCAAGCTTACTCGTGAGCGTGTTCGTCAGATAAAAGAGAAAGCGATTCGCCGATTGCGGCATGCTTCCCGCAGCAAGCAGTTGCGCGCGTATCTTGGCTGAGTAACTGATGTTACGCACAGCCAGTACTTCGCACGGATGTATGAAACCCCTTCAGGGTTTACGAGCGTTGGTCTGTTTTATTTCCGAGGGCGTTGCCCTCGGCTACAGTATTTGTCCCTTTCAGGGACAGTCCTTTGCGCAAGTTGACGCTGAAAGCGTCTGATACTATAGGTCGGGGCAACGCCCCGACCAACGAACGAGCCAACGACAAGAAACCCTGAAAGGGTGATATATCTCCTTTGCGTAACATCAGTGATTGAATTGTTTCTTCAATCGTTTGTATTTGTGCTAGTGGTTCTTGCATTCAAGTGAGACAAGTGTTATAGTTAGTGCAGGTCAACACCTGATATCTCCCCAAGATTTGATTCGTTTTGTTGGCATAATCATTGATTAAGTTTCATGAGAGGTTCAGGGTTTGTCCCGACACGTTAACTCTAAACCAAATAAATCTTAGTGCTTACTATGAAATTAACAAAGCGATATCGCACTAATTTCCTGTATACGATGCCATCCTTCTTTTCTGGAATGGGTTCAGTTCTGAATATTCGTGGTGGTTATTACATGTTCAATTACTCTAGAACGCCAGCAGAAGCGGATAGTAAGGCTCTAGAGAATGATTGGCATATGGTGGGTCAGGATTTTAAGAACGCTCTTAGAAACACAAATCTGTTCAGATGACTGAAAAACTACCGCAAGAGACAACTGATGATGGCAAGTCCAGTGCACTGAATGTATTGGAGAGCGAACTCGAGAAGATTGAGCCTGACAAACAAAAGCGGGAGAAAATTCTCGCAACAATCACGACTTCTATCCAAGCGTTTCGTGGTCCACTACCACCCCCTGCATTGCTGAAGGAAAGCTAACTGAGAATCAGAGTGCTCACAGGATTTCGCTGGAGAGTATGGTTGTTAGGAGCCAAGTTGAGGAAAGTAGAAGAGGTCAGAACTATGGTCTGATGATCGGACTAACTGGTCTCATCGTCAGTTTGGTACTAGCGTATCTTGGACACGATGCGGTAGGTGGTATAATCGGCGGTTCAACACTTGTGGGGTTGGTGACTGTTTTTGTCGTAGGCAGGACCAAACAAAGAGAGGAATTGCAGAGAAAGGGAAACAACGAAGTAGAGGAATGAGACAGAAAAAAAGAAAAGAAGTTCAGCCGGACTCTTTATGATATTGAGTTCGGCTTTCTTTTTGTCACAGAGTGAATTTCCATATTTGCATTTAGGACTGGTCCACTTGGGAGTGGCAAGTCTTTTTTGTTATTTGGTCATTTGCGTAACGTGAGATATTAAATGCTTCTTGATACGATAGATCTAGTTCATACAGCGAGAAAGTTTCCATCGAGAGATTCAATCAAACTACGGTGTCTCTTGTCAATAACTATGCTTGCATTTGTAGGGTTTCTTAGTGGATGTTCAACTGCCGTAACAACTCGCGAGACTGAAGAAAAACCAACAGGCATTGTTCAGGGAGAAAACGAGTTTATCTATCTCGCCAAAATCAAAAAAGAGAAAGCGAAAGAAGACGACAAGAAGGTCGATGTGAAGTCGTTCGAAAACAACATCTTAAAAGAAAATTCAACATCGGAAACAGAAGTTCTTCCGAACGGTGTGAAGCGAGACGATTTCTTGCTGGAAGTGGTGAACTATCTCGGTGTCCGTTATTCGTATGGCGGTTCGACGAAAAAAGGAATGGATTGTTCGGGCTTCACGTGTCAGGTATTCAAGAAGGCTGCAAAGAAACTTCTGCCTCGCTCGACGTTTGAGCAATTCCGGGTTGGAACGAAGATAGACAAAGATGAACTGCAGTTTGGCGACCTGGTGTTCTTCAATACAACAGGTCGCTCGCCGTCGCATGTTGGGATTTATATTGAAGACGACATCTTTGCCCATGCAAGTGTCGTAGAAGGCGTTACGCTGTCGTCACTCGAAAGCACGTACTACAAGAAGCGTTACGTCGGTGCCCGGCGAGTGGTTGAATAAGTAAAGATCACACGTTATATTGATTTTGGATAGAGAATTGTAGGAAAGACGTTGGCGATACTTCCTATTTATACATACGGTCAACCCGTTCTTCAGAAACGAGCGAAGCCTGTTAAGAAAGTTGATGATGAGCTGAAGAAGTTTGTCGAAGATATGTTCGAGACGATGCATCACGCAAGCGGCATCGGTCTCGCGGCAAACCAAGTCGGCTCGCTTGACCGCGTCATCGTTGTCGATATTTCTGACGTTGATGATAAGCCTCATGAAGGCGTTGGCGAAGCGGCGGAGGAGAAAGATATTTCACCCAAAGACGAAGTGAAGAAGTTGGTTCTTCTCAATCCGGAAGTCGTTTCCTCTGAACGCTCATGGAAGATGGAAGAAGGTTGTTTGAGCATTCCTGAAATTCGTGATGAAGTTGAACGGGCAGAAACGGTTCGCGTGAAATACAAAGACCTCGACCTGAACGACCAAGAAATTGAAGCGAGCGGATTGCTCGGCAGAGTTCTTCTTCATGAGATTGACCACCTGAACGGTGTGCTCTTCGTCGACCGCTTAGGAGTTGTGAAGCGCAAGCTTCTTCGCGGCAGGCTGAACAAGATTCAACGCGGTGAAATTGTAACAAAGTATGCCATCGTGAGCAACGAGAATATCGAAGTGTCAGTTAAATAATTTCGGAGAATCCTTCTTTCGCAACGAATATCGTCTTCATGGGAACGCCGGACTTTGCAATCCCAAGTCTGGAAATCCTTCTCGCCAATAATTATCCGATTCAAGCAGTTGTCACCGCGCCTGACAAACCTCGCGGCAGGGGACAGGAGCTTGCTCAAACTTCCGTAAAAACATTCGCACTCAAACATCAACTTCCTATCCTTCAGCCTGAGTCCCCGAAGGATTTGGCGTTCATCGAAGAAATCAAACGACTTCATCCTGACGTCATCATTGTTGTTGCATTCAGAATTCTTCCCAAAGAAGTATTCACCATTCCACGTCTCGGCGCATTCAATCTTCACGCGTCGCTCTTGCCAAAATATCGCGGCGCGGCGCCAATCAATTGGGCAATCATCAACGGTGAAACGGAAACGGGGGTGACGACTTTCTTTTTGCAGGAAAAAGTCGATACCGGAAGCGTGCTGCTGCAAGCCCGTCTTCCAATCAAACCGGAAGACAACGCAGGAACAATTCACGATAGGCTTGCAGAAGTCGGGGCGGAAATTGTTTTGCACACGGTACGATTGATCGAACAAGGCAAAACGGTTCCTCGCAAACAGGATGATTCACTCGCATCTCCCGCTCCAAAAATCTTCAAAGAAGATTGTCGGATAGATTGGAATCAACAGGCAGAGAAAATTCACAACCGCATTCGCGGACTCTCGCCGTATCCGACGGCGTTCACGATGCACAACGGGAAAGTGATCAAGTTATATCGAACGCATATTGTTGATGAGAACGCTAACGAAAAGCCGGGGCAAGCCTGGGTTCGAGGTTCGGGGTTGGAGGTTTGCGCTCAAGACAAGATGATTGCCATTGATGAGCTTCAGCAAGAGGGGCGGAAGAGGATGGGAGTAGATGAGTTTCTTCGAGGTTATCGGATTTCTTCAGGCGAAAAGTTTGAATGACACTTGTTGATATGAAGGATAAGTTTGATGTGTGTTCTATTTAATTAACTCTATGTAACAAACCTGTAGAATCTTGTTTTTTCAGCAAGATTTTCCAAGCCAAAGAGAAAAAGCGAAACCATCCGCCTGCGGCGGACACAGATTAACGCAGATTAGTTTTCAAAGCAACTGTTGAAAGTTGGTCGAATTGAACTCATAAAAAGACAATCTGTGAATATCTGTGAAATCTGTGGTTCAGTTTTTTGGTTGCCTGCCCGCTCGACGAGTCGAGTCTTCGACCGCTTCGCTTTGGCAGGTCGCCGACTCGACTCGGTGAGCGGGCGGCATTGCCGCGATGGGAACTCTCAACCTCTACCCCGAAGGAGTCCTTCGGACAAACTCCATGAACTTATCATTGCATGACACCGATGAAAGGCTTATCTTTTTCACGTTCAAAGGTTTCACGCCGTTTCACAACTGCCAACTCACCAAACTCTGATGGATTTTCTGTTATGGACTGCAAGATGTCTTCACATCTTCAGCGTTGTGGTTTGGTTCGGCGGGTTGATGTATCAGGCGGTCGTGACGCTTCCGGTCGCGAAAGTTGAGGGGCAAGAACTCGACAACTTCACGCGCCACTTGCTTCGGCGGTTTCAGCCGTTCGTCTGGATGTGCGTGTGGACGATTCTCATCACCGGCGTCGGGTTGATGCTGTTCGATCCAAGGTTTGTTTTCTTTCTCTACAACGACCGATGGTCGGTGCTTCTTGGCGTGAAGCAAGTGGTGTTTGCGGCGATGGTGTTCTTCTCGTTCGGTTACGCGAGAATGTTGAGCAGGGTTGATGACATGTTGATGAACGACGAATCGAGCGAGAGCGTGAAGCCGTTCTATAATCAGATGTTGATGCTCGGAAAGATAAACGTTGCGCTTGCAATTGTCGCGCTTCTGGTGGCTGCGGGCTTGAATTCATAGACAGTAAATTTTGAGCGCAGCGAAAAATCTCACAGCAGGTTGATTGGCATTGAGACCCCTGCCTGCCTTCTTAGCACAATGAGGCGGGCAGGCTTCGCTTCGCTCAGGGTTGAGGAAAGAAAAGACTTGGGAAAAATTATTACGATAGCGAATCAGAAAGGTGGGGTCGGCAAAACGACGACGGCGGTGAACCTTGCCGCGTGCATTGCCGCTGCGGAGAAGCGAACACTCCTTGTTGACATCGATCCGCAATCGAACGCGACAAGCGGCATTGGGTTTGAAGGTTCGTCGGAAGGAAGAAGTTCCTATGAATTGATGGTTGGAAATATTGCACCCTCCTCTGCGATTGTGAAAACTCAGATGCCATTTCTCTCGCTCATCCCAGCGCACATCAATCTCGTTGGTGCTGAGCTTGAAATGGTAGACCTGGAAGATAGAGAGAAGCGGCTGAAAGCTGCGCTCGATCCAATTCGCAACGACTTCGATTTTATTTTTATTGATTGTCCGCCGTCGCTCGGGCTTATCACGCTCAACGCGTTGACTGTCGCAGACTCCGTTCTGATTCCCGTTCAATGCGAGTACTTTGCGCTCGAAGGACTCGGACAACTTCTCAACACCATCAATATGGTGAAGAAGCAGCTGAATGAACAGCTCGACATCGAAGGGGTGCTGATGACGATGTACGACAGCCGCTTGCGACTCTCCAACCAGATAATTGAGGAAGTGAAAAAGTATTTTGGCGAGAAAGTGTTTAAGGCGATTATCACGCGCAACGTTCGTCTGAGCGAAGCGCCAAGTTTCGGTAAGCCGATTATTTTATACGATGCGGTCTCAGCAGGAACGAGAAACTACATGGATCTTGCGCAAGAGGTTCTGGCGAACAATAATCACCGCGTGGAAGTGGTAACGACACAATTGCAGGTGCAGCCAGGAGAGGTGCGGCAATGAGCACCAAAGGAAAAGCTGTTCTCGGGCGCGGGCTTGCTTCGCTCATTCCTCGTCCAACAGCTCCGGTTCCTATCCTCGGGCGACAAGATGATAGCATTACGAACGATGCGGTTGCAAACATCTATATCGACAAGATCAAATCGAACCCGTACCAGCCGCGGGCTGATTTTGACCCAGTCGAGCTGGATGAGCTGAAGCGCTCGATTCAGGAGAAAGGCATCATTCAACCGATTACTGTCTGCAGAATTGATGGCGGCTACCAGTTGATTTCCGGTGAGCGCCGGTTGCGAGCGTCGAGGGAAGCAGGACTGACACAGATCCCCGCGTACATCATCAAGATTCACTCGCAGAATGAGCTGCTTGAGCTTGCGCTGATTGAGAACTTGCAGCGCTCAAACCTCAATCCGATTGAAATTGCAATCTCGTACAAACGACTCACCGAAGAACTCAGCCTCACGATCGACCAAGTTGCGCAGAAAACAGGCAAAGACCGCTCGACGATTACGAACTTTCTCCGCTTGCTCAAACTGCCTCACGCAATTCAAGCCGGCGTGCGCAAAGGCGACGTGAGTGCGGGACATGCTCGCGCACTCATTACAATTGAAGACCCTGCGTTGCAGCTGCATATCTTTGACCGGATTATCTCGAAGGGGCTTTCGGTTCGTCAGGTTGAGAAGGCGGTTCGAGAAAGCGGGAAGAAGAAATCGTATCGTTCGAAACCTTCGAACAATGTTCCGTCATCTTCACCGAGCAGCTCCCTTTCTGACATCGAAGAGAAACTTCGTCAGAAGCTTGGAACGAAAGTCGAAGTGAAAGACATGGCGGACGGGAGAGGTCATATCGTCATCGAATACTATTCGCTCGATGACCTCGACCGGTTGTTGGATTTGTTTGCAACGATTCAAGGCTGACCAGATCCTTGGTAAATAAACTTCTCTCGAGAAACGATGAAGTTTGAGATTGTTGATTCGATTACTGGAGTTGAAGTAATAGCAAGCGGAGCAGGAATTCGAGTCCTTTCGTATCTTCGGAAGGCGTATGGTCGCGGGCGGTGGCGAAAGTTGAAGGGACTCGCTACGGTGCGTTTGCCGAACGGTACTCTTCATCGGGTTGAGTTGCATTGGTACGAAGCGCATGGAATAGGCAAAAGAGATATAAGAATCAAACGCTACTTGGAGAGTTGAATATGAGAAGAAAAACAGAACCGTTTGCACTTTGCGTTGACAATACCGACTATCTGGCTTCGCTCATTGTTGGTAAGGTCTATCGCGTTCTTCCAGACGTGCGAGCAGCAAAAGATGAGTTTGTGCGTATCGTTGATGAGAGTGGCGAGGACTATCTTTACCACGAGAGTCATTTCGTCTTTGTTGATTTTCCTCGAGCAGTGAAGAAGAAAATTCTCGAGATGGAAGCCGTTGCATAGCGTCCAATCGGAACGACAGAAAGAGAATGGCAATGTCCAAGCAAATCGTTCACACGAAAAACGCGCCCGCAGCAATTGGTCCGTATAGTCAAGCCGTAATTGCAAACAGCGGGTTGCTCTTTACAGCCGGACAAGTTGCAATCAATCCTGAGACAGGCAACGTGATTGAGGGCGACATCAAAGCGCAGACTCGCCGCGTGATGGAAAATCTGAAAGCAATCATTGAAGCTGCCGGTTCCAATCTCACCAACGTTGTAAAGACGACGGTCTTCATCAAAGACATGACCGAGTTCGCAGCGATGAACGAAGTGTATGGCGAGTACTTCAAAGAAAATCCTCCGGCACGCTCCACAGTTGAAGTCGCTCGCTTGCCGAGAGATGTGCGAGTGGAAATCGAAGCCATTGCGCTCGTCGTGAACAGGTAACGGTGCGTGATGAGAATTGTGTTGTGGAGTTTGGCGGCGGTTGTGTTCCTGTTCTCGTCTTCAGCATCGCAATTCCAGGCACAACCGGATTCTCTTCCAAGTGTCAAACCAATAACTCCAGAAGACTCCGCCCGCGTTGTTAACCCTCTCACCGACATCAAAGCTTCTCGCGTCGATACAGCTTCTTCAGAATACAAGCCAACAAAATCTCCCGGATTGGCTTTACTCTTTTCCGCGGTTCTTCCCGGAGCGGGACAGTTTTACAACGAATCATACTGGAAGATTCCTATTCTGCTTGGCTTCGGATATTATTTCGCATCACGCTGGCTTGATAATAACGACAGCACAAAGTTTTACCGCGACCGCTACGCCGCAAGCATCACGCCTCAATCGCCCGGCGGAAATGGTCGCTACCAACAGCTCCGAGAGTTTTACAAAGACCAACGCGACGCGTTCTCTTGGTACATGTTCATTTACTACATCGTCAATCTTGTTGATGCATACGTTGACGCGAGCTTGTATGATTTCAATGTGGGGGATAATTTGTCGATTCGCGTTTGTCCGGAGTTTGACGGTCAACAAGCGGGAAGAGCACAGCTAACAGTCAAGATTAGTTTTTAGAGTTTGTAGAGTTGCTTGCGCACGGTCTTTTCTTAACTCTATAAACTCTAAGAACTCTATGAACTAAAATGCGTACAGGGTTTTAGGAGAAAATAAATGCTTAACTACATCTGGCTCGTCCTTCTCGTCATCGGAATCCTGGTTGCAGCAGGAAAGGATATTACGCAGCCCCTTGATCCGACAACACAAACACAATATCCTAATCTCACCAGAGTAACAAATGACGGCATCGTCGGCTCGGCGAAGAAAGCTGTTGAGCTTGCGATTGGGCTCATCGGCATTATGGCGCTGTGGCTTGGCGTGATGAAGATTGCTGAACAGTCAGGACTCATTGCCCAACTTGCAAAACTCTTGAAGCCGCTGACAACGCGACTCTTTCCCGACGTTCCTGCTGACCATCCGGCAATGGGCGCGATGATTATGAATATTTCCGCCAACATGCTTGGGCTTTCCAATGCCGCAACGCCGCTCGGGCTGAAGGCGATGGAGGAGTTGAACAAGCTGAACAAAAAAGTCGGAACAGCGACCGATGCGATGTGTACGTTTCTCGTCATCAATACAAGTAATGTGCAACTGATTCCGGCGACCGTGATTGCAATTCGCGCCTCGGCTGGCTCTGCGAACCCAACGGAAATTCTTGGTCCGGCATTGCTTGCAACGACCCTCTCGACAGTTATCGGGGTTATCGTTGTCAAGCTGCTTGCAAAACTCCCGGCTTACAAGAAGCAACTTGAGGTGGCGTAATGGAAACAATTCTGAAAGTTGTGAACATCGTTTCCGTCGTTGCAATTCCCGCTCTCGTGTTGTTGGTCGTTGTGTATGGCGCGTTCAAGAAAGTAAAAATTTATGAAGCGTTCATCGAAGGAGCGAAGGAGGGTTTCAATGTCGGCATCAGAATCATTCCATATCTTGTTGCAATGATTGTAGCGATTGGTGTCTTCCGCGCCGGTGGAGCGATGGACATTCTTGCATGGATGTTGACGCCGGTGACGAGCTTAATTGGCATGCCCGCCGAAGCCCTTCCGATGGCGCTCATGCGTCCGCTCTCCGGCAGCGGCGCGCTTGGCGTGATGTCGGAGACGATAAAAACATTTGGCGCGGATTCTTACATCGGTCGTTTAGTGGCGACGATGATGGGAAGCGGAGAGACAACCTTCTACGTCTTAGCCGTGTACTTCGGTTCGGTGTCGGTGATGAAAACTCGTCACGCAGTTCCGGCTGGTCTCGTCGCGGATTTGGTAAGCATTCTCGCTTCGGTATGGTTGGTGAATTTGTTATGGAAGTAAGAGCAGGTGACCGTCACCTCTGTCATACGAACTCGCCATCCCACAACGCCGAGAGGAATTCTTGAATCGGGTAAATGGTCACACCGTCAACACGCCGCGTACGCTGTTCCAAACTTGCACAGACGTAGCGTTTGAGTTTGCGTTCTTCCGCCAACGCGCGCAACGTTCGTAAATCGGCAGACGAAACATTCTGCTTTGCTTTTACTTCAACCGCGGTGTGGTCGCCAATGATGAAGTCCACTTCGAATCCCGACGCTGAGCGCCAGACGTGAAGCGAGTCGTTGGAGACGTAATCACGGTAGGACGCCAGCTCGTGCATAATGAAGGTTTCGAATGCTTCACCATACTCTGTCGTTCCCTGTTTGAACTTTCTTCCTTGAAGAGTTCCGACGACGCCGACGTCGAAAAAATAATACTTGGATGATACCAATGGCTTTCTCGTTCGCGATTCTTTCCATGCCGGCAACTCGTGCAGCAGCAGCGTGTCCTTCAAAATCTCGTAGTACTCATACACCGTCGTCCGTGGTACTTGCGCATCGTTGGCGATGTTCGTGAAATTCACAAATGTTCCGTTGGCAAGCGCCGCGACACGAAGAAAGCGGCTGAATGCCGGGATGTTTCGCGTGAGACCTTCTGCAACCACTTCTTGTTGAAGGTATGTTCCCGTGTACGCGTTGAGGTCTGCGACAGGATCATCGGAGAAATAGATCGATGGTAAAAGCCCGCGCTGGATTGCCCGGCTGGCGTTGAAGTGTTCGCGGAGTTCGTTCGAAGTAAACGGGTGCAAGTTTTTGGTGCGCGCCCGCCCGCCGAGCAAATTGACGCCGCCTTTGCGGAGCTTGCGCGCGCTCGATCCGGTAAGCAGGAATCGAATCCCACGGCTTTCGATAAGCCGGTGAACCTCGTGCAACAAATCCGGCAGCCGCTGAATTTCATCGATGACAACGAATCGCGTACGAGGTGGGATCTCTTCATCGAGACGGCTGGGGCGTCTGCTCAGCGCGGCAAACACCGTAGAATCAAGCAGATCATAGGAGTGCATCCCTTTTAGCTGATGGTTAATGATGAATGTCTTGCCGGTTTGTCTTGGTCCAAAAAGAAAATGGGACTTTTTCTCAAGCAAGGTTCTCACGTCGAGAAACCTGGAGATGATTGGGGTTGATGTCTGGTTTGTCATAGTGTCGCCTCCGTCGTCATATATCATACCAAATGACGACAAGATTGTCAAGCGCGAAGGCGCCCTTGCGCTGATGCCAAAAACCGTGTTTCAGCCTTCTCTTGCATTTGTAGCAAGCCGTGACTATCTTTTTCAGGGAAATACGACCGTTATTTCGTCCCCGCCAATTCTTACTCCATGCGAAGCGCTTCCGCTATCAGATGTTCAGATGAGTCATTTCATACAATCGAGATAATGCTCCTGATGAAATCTCGTGTCTTACTTGTTGCAGTTATGTTGGCGTCAACTGTTCACGTTGGTTGCAACAACTCGATGTTTCGGACTGAAGTTGATTGTTCAAGTTTTCCCAAAGCCGCTCAACGTGATGAATTTACTCCGCCGGAAGAAAGCGAGGCGATTGATACTCCGACAGCAGAGAAAATGCTCGTTCGTAAATCGTATCCAAAATATCCCGAGCTTGCGCTGCGGGCAGGACTTGAGGGAACCGTGTGGGTGAAGCTGTGGATTGGTCAGGATGGCATTGTGAAGCAAGCGTTCATCTGGAAATCCGATGCAGAGATTTTTAATGACGCGTCACTTGATGCTGCGAGAAGGCTGTTGTTCAAGCGTCCCTCATGCAAGGGCAAAGCCATTTCCGTATGGGCGACGATTCCAATGAAATTCAAATTGATGGAGAGGTAATGAGACTAAGATTCCTTGCTTTTCACCCAAGCGCTGTCTATATTTTTCCAGAGTTCTATTTCACCAGTTGCCTTCCAATTCTCTCCATCAATAAATCAGAGCATCTCGATTCTATTTGCTATGACACATCTGAAACGATTCGTGAACATCATACTTCCCCCGACTTCATGAGAATCTCTCTGGTTGTTGCTCTTCTTGCGATTCTCTTTTCCGATGCATTCGCTCAAACAGAGAAATCGCTTCAATCCAAAATCACCTCAGCGACTGTTTTCAATGACCGTGCTCTTGTCACAAGGTCCGCCGGCGGAAGCTTTGCTGTGGGAAAATACAATCTAAGGATTGCCGGACTGCCATTGCTCTTAAACGACCAATCGGTGAGAGTCTTGGGCAAAGGGATGGCGCACGCCAAGATTCTCGAAGTGCGCGTCGAGATAGCACAGCTCGATAGTGTCTCCGATGTTGGCGTCAAAGAACTGCAGAATAAGCTGAAGCAGGTACAAGATGAGATCCGGAAGAACGACGACCGCCGTGCAGTCGTCAGTCAACAAAAAGATTTCTTGAATCGAATCTCGATAGCGTCTTCGGAGAACATATCCAAAGATTTACGCGTTCAACGTCCCTCAGTTGATGATTGGCAGAAGGTGATGAGTTTTCTCGATGCAAGTTTTTCGCGCTTGAGCAGCGAGCAGCGCGACCTCGATGCAAAGCGCGATGAGCTTCGGAAGAAGGCAGACCAAATACAATTCGAATTGAACAACATTGGCGCTCCAAAGCAGCCGCGAGAAAAGCAAGTGGTTATTGGGTTGGATGTTGCGAAAGAAGGGAAGCTTGACCTCGAAGTATCATACCTCATACAGAATGCAAGTTGGCAGCCGATGTATGACGTGCGCGCATTGACGAGTGAAAAGAAAATCGAATTGACATACAATGCACAGGTTTGGCAAAACACAGGAGAAGATTGGAAGGATGTAATGCTGACGCTTTCGACAGCGCAGCCGATTATCGGGGGCAACCAACCGACGCTTGCCACGTGGTTCATTGACGTGTTCGGAGGGACGAAGGGAGCAATTCAGGGGTTTGTCCGCGACATCGCTTCGGGTGAGCCATTAGGTGGAGCGAACATCGTTGTAGAAGGAAAAAACGTTGGCGCAACAACCGATCCGAATGGCCTCTTTGTTATTCAAGACCTTGACCCGGGCGATTATTCCTTGCGCGTATCATTCATCGGGTATCAATCAAAAACGGTTCGCGCGCAAGTCGCGGCATATCGAACCTCCCGTGTTGATGCAGTGCTGGATGCAGTTTCAGTTGACATGCAGGGGATCACGGTGACAGGCGAGCGACCCTTGGTGGAGAAGAGGGCGACGAATGCTGCTCGTGTTGAATCGCAGGATGCACAAATTGCTGTTCGCGGTGGGCGTTCCGGGGAAGTCGGATATTTTATGGATGGCGCCAGCGCCAGATTCGAAACAGCTCGTGTTCAATCAGGAACCACATCTACAGCTTTTGAAATTGTCGCGAAAGCAACTGTTCCTAGCAACAATACAAAACGTAAAGTAACAATTACAGTTGCTTCGTTGAGCGGCGATTTCAGGTATTCATCAGTTCCGAAACTTGAACCGCGCGCGTTCTTTAAGACGAACGTCAAAAACTCGACCGAGTTTCCATTTCTTGATGGCTCGATGAGTGTGTTTGTGGATAACAGCTATGTCGGCAACTCGCACATGCCAACGGTGATGCCGAATGAGATGTTCGACGCGTTTCTCGGCGTTGATGACGGCATCAAAGTCGAACGGAAGATCTTGAACAAGTTGACCGAGACAACGGGCTTCTTCTCGAAGTCGAAGAAGACGACGTACGATGTGGTCATCAAAGTCGAGAACTTGAAGAAAACAGCAGAGACGATAACGATTCAAGACAATGTGCCGATTTCCCGTCATGAGAAAATCAAAGTCGAAATTGAATCGCCGAAACCAAGCGAACTTCAGCCGACTGCAGATGGTTTTCTCGTCTGGAATCTTGAATTGAAGCCGGGCGAGAAGAAAGAAGTACGACTCAAGTTCAGCGTTGAGTATCCCACTGATATGACGGTGAGTGCACTAGAATAACGTATGAACATCATCAACAAGCTCGTCGTTACGTCTCTCCCTTTCGTTCCCAAGAATCTCGTCCGTTATTTCGCCAACCGCTACATCGCCGGAGAAACTCTTGCCGATGCAGTACGCTGCGTCCGCCAAATCAACAACGAGGGCGCGTGTGCAACTCTCGACGTTCTCGGTGAGGATATCTTTACGAAAGAGGAAGCAGTCGAATCACGCAAACAGTCGTTGGAAGTCCTTCACGCAATCACGAAAGAAAAACTCGACTCGAATCTCTCCATTAAGCTTACATCGCTCGGGCTCAAACTCGATACGGCATTTTGCACAGAGAACGTCCGGGAGATTTTGAAAGTAGCGGCTCAACAGCATATCTTCGTTCGCTTCGACATGGAGGATTCAACGTGCACGACAGACACGATTGATATTTTCCGAACACTGCACAAAGATTGTCCGAACACCGGCATTGTGCTTCAGGCGTATTTGTTTAGAACAGCAGATGATGTGAAGTCGTTAGTAAACGGCGGAATGAAAAACTTCCGTCTCTGCAAAGGCATCTATAAAGAGGCAGCGTCAATTGCGTTTCAGGGACGAGGAGAGGTTCAACAGAATTTTTTGAAGCTGTTGAAGCAGATGTTCGAGTGTAAGTCGTACGTTGGCATCGCAACGCACGACAGCGTGTTAGTTGACGGCGCGAACAAGATGGTTTCTGAAATGAGTTTGTCCGTAAGGACTCCTTCGGAGAAGAAGAGCGAATACGAATTTCAAATGCTGCTCGGCGTTCGTCCCGAGCTGCGGCACAAGTTGGCGCGCGACGGGCACAAGGTTCGTCTCTACGTTCCATTCGGTGCAAGCTGGTATGCGTACTCGATGCGCCGCTTCAAAGAGAATCCCGAAATTGCCGGCTACGTCGCAAAAGCGGTCTTCATGCGAAACAAATAACATCCCACCACTTCAAAAAGGAGTACCTCATGGCAGAACAAAACAACAAACCGGGCGGAGTGTTTAAGCCGTTCATTTCGTCTGACACGATCGTTCCCGAGTTTTCTGGTAAGGCGATTATCCTGGGTGTGATCTTCGGAATCATCTTCGGTGCTGCAACAGTGTACCTCGCTCTGCGCGCAGGTCTCACCGTGTCGGCGTCCATTCCGATAGCCGTTCTTGCCATTGCTGTATTCAAGCGGTGGGGGAAGGCGACAATCCTCGAAAACAACATTGTGCAGACGATCGGCTCGGCAGGCGAATCGGTGGCTGCCGGCGTGGTCTTCACAATCCCGGCGTTTATTTTTCTGGCCGGCGGCGATGCGTACTTCACCTACTTCAACATCTTTTCGCTGGCTCTTGTGGGTGGAATCCTTGGCGTGTTGTTCATGGTTCCGCTCCGCCGCTCTTTGATCGTGAAGGAACATGGAACTCTTCCATATCCTGAAGGCACTGCGTGCGCAGAGGTGCTTGTAGCCGGTGAGCGCGGCGGCTCGATGGCCAATAAAGTATTTGCCGGACTCGGGATCGCATTCGTTTACAAGTCGCTCATGAGCATCTTCGGTTTGTGGAAAGACGTTCCCGCATACGTGACGTCAAGGTCATCGGTGTATCCGAACGCAACCGTCAATGGCGAGATTACGCCGGAGTATCTTGGCGTCGGCTACATCATCGGGCCAAAGATTGCCGGGACGATTGTCGCAGGCGGCGTGCTCTCCTGGCTTATGTTGATTCCGATGATCTCCTTTTTCGGTGACGGGCTGCACTCCGTGCTTAAACCCGGATGGGCCGGAAAGCTGATATCGGAAATGTCGCCGGGTGAGATTTATCGCGGCTACGTTCGGTACATTGGCGCCGGGGCTGTGGCTGCCGCCGGACTGATCACCTTGATTCGCACACTACCTACAATCGTTTCTGCATTCAAGGAAAGCTTCGGCAGCCTCCGCGACTTGAAAGCCGGCAAAGCGCAGACACGCACCGAACGCGATATTCCCATTACCTACGTCGCCGCCGGCTCCTTGATTCTCATTCTCATCATTGCCTTGCTGCCGCAACTTCCCGGAACATTCCCCGGAACGCTGATCATGGGCGCACTGGTGGTGGTGTTCGGATTCTTCTTCGTCACAGTTAGCTCACGCATTGTCGGTATCATCGGGTCATCCTCAAATCCCATCTCGGGCATGACCATCGCAACGCTCATGGCGACGTGCCTCATCTTCATCGGGCTGGGATGGACGGGTGACGTGTACCAGTCGCTTGCACTTTCGGTGGGAGGGATTGTCTGTATCGCTGCTGCAAATGCCGGAGCAACGAGTCAGGATTTGAAGACCGGTTATATCGTCGGTGCAACTCCCTTCAGTCAACAGATCGGACTTATTATCGGCGTGCTTGCATCGACGTTTGTCATCGGCTGGACACTTCAGACGCTTGATCAATCCATGCAGTTCGATGGAGTTGAACATGCCATCGGCACGGCCCGTTACGCCGCACCGCAGGCTACCTTAATGGCGACCATCATCAAAGGTCTGCTTGCTCAGGATTTGCCATGGGCTTTGGTGTTCATTGGAATGTTTATTTCCGTTGTAGTCGAGTTGTGTGGTGTGCGTTCGCTCTCCTTCGCAGTCGGGGCATACCTCCCACTTGCAACAACAGCTCCCATATTTGTCGGTGGCATGATGAAGGCGTTGGCCGACAAGTTGACCGGCAAGAAAGAAGAATCCGAAGTCAGTTCGGGCATGCTCTATAGCACCGGTCTCGTGGCCGGCGGGTCGCTGACCGGCATTGCGATTGCATTGCTGAGCAGCATTCCGAAGACCGTCGTCGTGGATGGAGTAGCGAAAGAGATCTCGTTCATCCAGTACTTGCTTGACGGTGTCGGCATTCACGGCTGGGAACACCTCGGTGGAGCGGCCGATTTCATCGGTCTGCTGATGTTCGGCGTTCTCTGCTTCCTGCTTGTCAGGACGGCACGCCAGAAGATGGAAGCCTAAAAAATCCAATCCGTTCCGGATGGCGCCTTCGGTTTTTTTTCATCATGCACTAATCAGGAGTCACTCGTGTCTCACGCTATTGAAGGTCTGCAGCCACAGCTTGTCTGGAAGTACTTCGCCGAAATTTCTGCAATTCCTCGTCCATCCAAACACGAAGAGAGGATGACGAAATATCTTCTCGACACCGCCAAGAAATTAGGACTCAGTGCTACGTCGGACAAATTCGGCAATGTTCTTGTAAAGAAGCCCGCATCGCCGGGCAGAGAGAACATCCGGATGATTTGTTTGCAAGGCCATATGGATATGGTGCCCGAAAAGAATAAAGATAAGGTTCACGACTTTACGAAGGATCCGATTGAACTCGTGCGCAAAGGGAACGTGCTGATGGCAAACGGCACAACGCTCGGCGCTGATAACGGCATTGCCGTTGCAACGAATCTTGCAATCATGTCCGCAGGACTCCTCTACGAGGTCGTAGACCTTTCGGAGGAAGATAAATCACTTGAGCATGGACCGCTTGAGTTTCTTTTTACGGTTGATGAAGAAACCGGACTGACGGGCGCAAGCAATTTGAGCGCAGGTTTCCTGGAAAGCAAAACGCTCATGAATCTTGATTCGGAAGAAGAAGGTTCCATTTACGTTGGGTGTTCCGGTGGACGCGATACGAATGCAACATGGAAAGCTGACTTTGAGAAAGCTCCCGCGCAGACGATCGCTGCGGTGATTCGAGTTGCAGGGTTGAAAGGCGGACACTCCGGACTTGAAATTGATAAAGGCAGAGGCAACGCAATCAAGATATTGAATCGTGCCTTGCTTGCTGCGTCGGAGTTTGGCGCTCGCCTTTCGTCCATTGAGGGCGGCAACAAACGCAACGCAATTCCCCGTGAAGCCGAAGCGGTCGTGTTCATCCCCAAAAAGAAATGGAAAGTTGCAGTCGAAGCGGTTATGCGTTTTGCCATCACCGCACACACCGAGCTTGCCGGCGTCGATCCGGACTTGAACGTGACTATTGAAGAAATGAAAGTGAAGAACCGAAAAGTCGTGAAGAAGTCTGTGCAGAAAAAAATTCTTCAAACGATTTCCGCTCTTCCCCACGGCGTCATGAAAATGAGCGCAGACATTCCGGGACTTGTTGAAACTTCAACCAACGTTGCCGTGATTCAAACGGAAAAAAAATCAATTCTCATGGGAACGAGCCAGAGAAGCTCGGTTGATTCAGAGAAAGCGGAGATCATTCATACTGTTGCGTCAATATTCGAGCTTGGCGGTGCAAAAGTTGCAGGCACCGACGGCTATCCCGGCTGGAAGCCGAATCTCGATTCTGAAATCCTCAAGGTTGCCCGATCAACATACAAATCGTTGTACGGCAAAGAGCCGGAAGTGAAAGCAATTCACGCCGGACTCGAGTGCGGCATCATCGGCGAGCGGCTGAGCGGCATGGATATGATTTCGTTTGGTCCGACGCTTGAAGGTGTTCACTCGCCCGACGAAAAGATTCATATCGATACCGTCGAGAAGTTTTGGAATTTCTTGCTTGCGATTCTAAAAAATGTACATTGAGCAATCCAACCAACGTTTGAGTTGGAACGGGGCGTCATATTGTAGTTGGCGCCCTTTTCACATTTCTAATTTTTCCATTCGCCGATTCATGATGAATTCAATCTCGCAGACTGATGCCGGTTGGTTTTATCCAGCCAAGAAACCCTATCGGTACACGATTCTGTTCTTCGTTGCGATATTGACCTTTGGAAGTTATTTTGCATACGACAGTGTTGGTGCAATCGCCCCCACTCTTATCGAGAAGCTTGGTTTGGATCGGGAAGCCATCGGGCAGATGTACACTCTTTACAGTGTTGCGGCGATCCTTTCGGTGTTTGTTGGCGGTCTCCTTATCGACAAGATTGGTACGCGGCGGGCAAGCCTGCTGTTCTCCGGATTGGTGACGCTCGGTGCAGCCATCGTTGCATTCGCACCAAACATGTGGCTGCTTTATCTCGGTCGGTTTATCTTCGGCTGGGGTTCGGAATCTCTCGTTGTCGCGCAAAGCGCAATTTTCTCACGATGGTTCAAAGGGAAAGAACTTGCTTTTTCATTCGGCGTCGGACTCACATTAAGCCGGCTCGGAACGTTGTTCAGCTTCAACACGGAGGCACTCATTGCGGACTACTTTCAAAACTACCGCTACGCACTCTGGGCTGCGGTCGTATTCTGTATCGTTTCGTTGTTAGCCAACTTTATCTACATCGTAATGGATCGCAATGGCGAGCGTGTCCTCAATCTCAAAGAAGAAGGTGGCGGTGACAAGATTGTCCTTGCTGAGATCAAGAAATTCAACAACTCATATTGGTACGTTACTCTCCTATGCCTTACATTTTATTCCGCCATCTTCCCGTTTACATCTCTGTCCACAGATTTCTTTAACAGTAAGTACGGCTTGCCGATGACGGCACCGACGGAAGGCGGGTTTTTCTATCAGGTGTTCTACAATGTCATCCACATGTTCACGACAGCAGGCGGGACGACCACGATCATCATCTTTGCTTCAATGGTGTTCGCTCCGTTCTTCGGTCAGCTCGTTGACAAGTTTGGCCGGCGTGCATCAGTTATGGTGATTGGTTCTATCTTAATGGTTCCGGCTTTTCTGATCATGGCGTTCACGATGGTCCCGCCTGTTCTTCCGATGATTGTTCTCGGTGCGGCGTTCGTCATGGTCCCGGCGGCGATGTGGCCATCGATCCCGTTGATTGTGGAGAAGAATCGCGTTGGGACTGCGTTCGGACTAACAACTATGATTCAAAACATCGGACTGGCATTGTTCCCGTGGCTCAATGGTCTGCTGCGCGATACAACCCAGAACTATACTGCCAGCATGGTCATGTTCTCGACGTTGGGACTCTTCGGGCTAACCTTCGCGATCCTTTTGAAGAGAGCTGATGCCCGTGAGGGAGATCATCTGGAGAAAGTTGAGCGGGAAGCTCCTGCGACGTAGCAAAACGGGTCCGAAAGCGCATGGGCTGGAGACGATAACTGTTCGTCCGGGGCAAATGGGTAACTTTGGGATGTATTTCGTGAATCAGTTTCTGATTGAAGTGGTAACGGCGCTCATCATCGCGTGGCTTCTCTCGCAAGCGAAGCCGATGTCGTTCTGGGGTCGCGTCATGTTTGTTGTTGGGGTTGCGGCTGTGAGCGCTGTTGCAGGAACTGGTACTCGTTCGGTGCAGATTATACACTAGAAATCTGTTTGAAAACCCTTCTTCAAAAAACCTAACCGCAGAGAACACAGCGCAGCTCCGCCGCAACCAAAAAATAAAGATTTCAGATGACCTCATCCAGTCGTATCTTTCGATGGTTCTATCACCTCATGCTGGAGGATGCCATGAAGCGATTTCTCAAACGTCATGCAAACCGCATTACAGGAACACTCACAGGGTTTGACCGCGTGCTGTTTCGCGGGACACTGCGATCAATCTCGTATCAAAACGGCATGGACATTTTCCTTTCGAGCCAGCATGTCTTGTACAAGGACTTTGCAAGCTTTGCGCAAAAGATTTCTGATCGTCTCAAAACCCACGCGGAATCAATGGCACAGCGCCTGAAGCGTCCACTGGTCTATGTTGCCTCGTCCAAAGAATCGAAGGAAACGATCGCACGCACCATCATGGAGAAGGATGGCATTACCGATGGACTGATTTGCATTCTTTCCTGTGTTGAGCCGTGTCAATCGTTTAGCATACGCCGCGACCAAGGAACAAAACATTTGGTCTTGACGCCGCAACAACGAAAGTGCTTACATCTCTACTTTTATTATATGGACCGAGAGTTTGGCTTGATGCATCTTCGCCTCCAAACGTGGTTGCCCATGAGCATTCAGATCTGTATCAACGGCCGTGAATGGCTCGCCCGCGCACTGGACCGAGCGCATATCACTTACGAACGCCGTGACAACTGTTTTACACGGATAGACGATCTGCCTCATGCACAGCAGTTGCTCGATCGCCTGAGTCAGCGCAAATGGCACAGGCTGTTTAGTGTGATGGCTCGCCGAGTGAATCCGTGGCTCCACGGGAACGACGCGCTCAACCTTCATGGCTATTACTGGACAGTGCGCCAAGCCGAGTTTGCTACCGACGTCATGTTTCGTGATGCGGACAGTTTACACGAATACTATCCGCTGTTTGTCCGTCATGCCATCGATCAGTTCCGCAGTGACGATGTCTTACGGTTCCTCGGACGGCGGACGAACATCCGCTTCAATGGCGAGGTGCGCTCCGATCTCACGCGGCGCACCGAAGGAGTCCGCGTCAAACATTGGGTCGAGTCGAACTCGATCAAGATGTACGATAAGCCCGCCTGCGGCGGGCGTATCGAAACGACGATCAACAATCCACGCCAGTTCAAAGTCCGTCGGCACGTCAGGCGTCACGGTAATCCTGTAACGGCCTGGGTGCCGATGCGTAAAGGCGTCGTGGATATGCGCCGCCTGGTGCAAGTCTGTCGAACAGCGAATGAGCGCTATTTAGAGGCGCTTGCGGTTATTGGAGAATCCTCTCCTTCGCATAAGCTGCTGGACAGTGTCAGTGTGCCTGTCACACGCAATGGGCGGCGCTACCGCGCGCTCCGACCGATCAGCCCGGAGGATGCCACGATATTTCAGCGTGTGTCCGGACCGGCAGCATTACTGCAGGGATTTCGCAACAAGGACATCCGCTCGCCGCTGCCAGGAACTGAACAACAAAGTCCAACGGAACGCCGCAAGTGTACTGCGCGCACCTCTCGCACATTGCGCTTGTTGTGTGCCCACGAGGTGGTGTACAAAGTTCCCCAAACGAATTACTATCGTATCACGCAACGTGGTCAACAGATTATGACAACATCCTTGCGCTTTCGCGAGAGCAACATCGCTCTCTTGGCAGCCTAAAACGTTGCTCAAAAAACAAAAAGATACAGGCTTGCTTTGCAGAGAAATGAAAGAAATAGAAACACTTTTTTTCCCCTCCGCGATCTCTGTGCTCTCTGCGGTTTCAAAACACGGGTTTTCATCCGGGCTTGTAGAGACGTGGACGAGAACTTCGATTCTGCGTTGAACAACTTCGCATTATCGGCATTTCCCTTCAGAAAACGAAAATCGCTCGACTTTTCGTCCGCGTTTCTAGAGTTCACTTCGCTCAGGAACACGCCTTTTTTGTAATTGGAAAAAAGTTGTAACCATCCCCTCGTTTTCATGATCGTACTTGCTCAATCGTAAAGTAGATCCCTGAAGACACATAAGTATCATACAAGATTCGGTATTTGGTGATCAAGAACAATTCCTCGGAAGTCGTTTTGCTTTTCGTCATCGGAACTCTGAGTCGCAAAAACCCTCGTGTAGGCGTGATTGTAGTCATTATTGTCACTTCTACAATACACGATATTGTGTAGGCGTTATTACATCCATACCTTTAACACGGTTCTTTCTCTATATCATTCTTAACAGTTCAGAAGGGGGCATAAAATGATCAATCTCCGATTGTTCAAATCGTCTTACCTCTTGATTATTTTTTCTTTTCTTGTTGCGCCAACTCTTCTCTCCCAAAGTTGGGATCCACAACAAACCAGTGTACCATCGCATTTCTCAGCAGTCGGTTTTCTTGATCATCAAACCGGTTACGTGAGTGGTGCGTACGGAGTTATCTTCAAAACCATTGATGGCGGCGCAACGTGGGTGTCGAAGCCAAGTGGTACATGGCTTCATTTTTCAGATCAGTATTTTGTCAGCGCGTCTGTTGGCTGGGTTGTTGGACAGAGTGGAGTGATTGTGAAGACCGTTGACGGGGGAAACACGTGGACGCCGCAAACGAGTGGAACAACATCGTGGTTGAACTGTGTGTGCTTCGACGGTACGAACATGGGCTGGGCTGCGGGCGCCAATGGAACAATCATCTTTACCACCAACGGCGGCACAACATGGACACCGCAAAACAGCGGAACGACGGCGACCATTGAAGGCGGCAAGTTTACAAGCTCAACAAATGGTTTTATGACATGCAGTGATGGCACTATTCTTAAGACGTCGAACGGCGGAATCAATTGGTCTGTCCAGTTGACGAACACTACCCAGTCACTCAACGCAGTGTCTTTTGCCACTTCACTTATCGGCTGGGTTGTCGGCGCGGGCGGAAAAATCCTGAAGACAAGTGATGGCGGCGCAACGTGGGTGGATCAGCCGAGCGGAACAACTCAGCATTTGAATGCAGTTGCATTTGCTAACGCAGACACCGGCTGGGTTGTTGGTGACGGAGGCATAATTAAATGGACGACTAATGCTGGCGCGACGTGGACGCAGCAGATTTCTTGGACAACGCAAAATCTTCGTTCTGTGAACTTCGTCAGTACCCGACACGGCTATGCTGTCGGTCTCAACAACACCATTCTGGAGTATGCAGTTATTCATGCAGTGCCGATTCAACTTGCGAGCTTCACCGCCGTTGTTATCAACAATCATACTGTACGACTTGATTGGAGGACAATCAGTGAAGTGAACAATTACGGCTTTGAAGTTGAACGTGCAGTTGGCTCGCCAACTGGTTTTGTAGTGATCACTACGAGCATAATTCCCGGTCACGGTACAACTAACGAACCGCAGAACTATACATTCACTGACAACAACGCACCATCAGGTCGTCTGTATTACAGACTGAAGCAGATTGATTTGGATGGAACGATCAACTACACCGAGCCGATTTCTGTTGATGTATTGACTGGCGTTGGTGAGAATGCACTCCCTACTGAATTCAGCTTGAAGCAAAATTATCCGAACCCGTTCAATCCTTCAACGAACATTGAGTTTAGTCTTGCCAAGGCTGGTTTTGTTTCACTTAAGGTGTATAACCTGCTGGGAGAGGAAGTTGCAACACTGGTCAATGGGGAGCTGAATCAAGGAAGCTATGTCAAGACATTCTCAGGTACGGCGCTTGCAAGCGGTGTGTACATGTACAAGTTGACAGCAGGAAACTTCACGCAAACGAGGAAGTTGGTGTTGTCAAAATAACTCGTCATTACTCAAGTTGGGGAAACAAGAAAGACTGGCGTGCCACGGGATAATTCCCTGTGGCGCTGTTCATTGGAATTGGAGTTAATTAATTAACAATCAATGGGGGGTACGCGATGAATATCTGGAGTAAGTTTACACGGCTTTCTACCTTCATCCTATGCTGTTGCTGCGCTGTTGCATCTCCTCTTGCCGCCCAGACTTGGGATCGTCAAGTTAGTCCTACCAACACCCACTTCTCTTCCATCCAATTCATAAACGAAGAGACCGGCTGGGCATGTGGCAATGCCGGGAGAGTACTCAAGACAACTAACAAAGGCGCTACATGGTTTCAGGTCTCCACTGTCGGAGTCGATCTGTCGGACCTGCATTTTGTAGATGTGAATACGGGTTGGGTCACTGGATTGGGAGGAGTTATCTTCAGGACAGTTGATGGTGGGATATCATGGAATCTGCAGTCTGTAGGAAGTGTTGGTTGGTTGAATTGCATCTTTTTATGGGATGCTTCGACAGGGTGGGCTGCGGGTTTGTACGGCACTATACTGGCGACGACGAATGGCGGCGCGAGTTGGGCACCGCAAACGAGCGGAACTGCTTCAACAATCGAAAACTCCTGCTTCATTAGTGCGACCAAAGGTTGGATGGCTACGGACGATGGGAAGATCTTGAAAACAGAAAATGGTGGGACGACGTGGACACTGCAACTCATCAATCCGCCGACGGTGTTGAATGCAATCTGCTTCATGAATGCTACAGTCGGTTGGGTTGCCGGGGGTGGCGGGCGCATTTCGAAATCCACCGACGGAGGAACCACGTGGGTTGATCAGACGAGTGGTACGACACAACAATTGAATGAAGTTGCGTTCGTCAATGCCGACACCGGATGGGCCGCCGGCAATGGAGGGACAATCCTAAGGACAACAAATGGCGGCGCCACCTGGTCGAGTCAGATCTCAACCACAACCGAGAATTTGCAGTCAATTCAATTCCTCAATACAGGTAATGGTCACGCTGCCGGACTGAACAACATCATCCTTGAGTATGCTACGATTCACTCCGTTCCGATCCAACTTGCGAGCTTCACAGCCACAGTTGTGAACAACAACTCTGTTCGCCTTAATTGGACCACAATAAGCGAAATCAATAACTATGGCTTTGAGATTGACCGCGCGCCGGGAAATCCGAGTGGTTTCGTTACTCTTCCGAACAGTTTTATTCCGGGCCATGGGACAACCAATGAGCCGCAACATTACACGTTCACCGACAACAACGCACCATCCGGTCGTCTGTATTACAGACTGAAGCAGATTGATTTGGATGGGACGATCAACTACACCGAGCCGATTTCTGTTGACGTGTTGACTGGTGTTGATGATAACAGGCTTCCGACGGAATTCAGTTTGAAGCAGAACTATCCAAATCCATTCAACCCTTCAACGAACATTGAGTTCAACATTGAAAAGGCCGGATATGTGACATTGAAGGTGTACAATATGTTGGGTGAAGAAGTCGCAACAATTGTGAACGGCGAGTTGAATCAAGGAACCTACATAAAGACTTTTTCGGGTGAGGGTTTGTCGAGCGGCGTGTACATGTACAAGCTGACGGCACGCCCAAGAGATGGCGGGCGAGCGGGAAACTTCACCGAGACCAAGAAACTGCTATTGACAAAATGATTTTCTTCTAATAGTGTTATGAGCAATAACGGTCGTCAAGCAATTGGCGACCGTTTTTTGCTTTAGAGTGTATATACCGCGATCACGGTATGTACATTAAGGGATTGTTTTGTTATACTCAGGTAGTGATCAATTACCCGATCGCTCACTGTTGCTCAAGAACGCAGATGTTCTCACCATTGACAATTGTTATTTTTTTTTCAAAACTACATTAAGGCATATTCAAAGAGGAGGTCATATGAACCGTTCATATTTCTGCTTGATTGCTGTTCTCACCGTGACGCTTTTTTGTTCTCTCCAGAGAACCGCCGCTCAGGCTCCAGAGCTCGGAGGCAATCTGCGTCCAAACTACGAACTTTACCGCGTTGATAAGTTGGTACTACAAGGTGACGCTTCCTATACCGGAGATTTAGGTCTCTCATTTCCGCTTCTCGTTGTTCCGGGACGGCATGGCCACGATTTCGAGATTACGCTGAACTACAGTTCAAGTATCACTCAGAGGCAGCAAGCAAGTTGGGTCGGGCTTGGCTGGAGTCTTGATGTTGGTGCCGTGGAGCGAAGTGTGCAGGGACGCTCAGATGATCAACCTGTCGGGTTGAATGGCACCTGCACGACATGCAACTATAATTTAGGTGGAGACAATTCTTGGGATTGGAGGGCAGAAAAAGAGGGAAGAATGAATTCGACTCACCCGCATGGTGACCATCTTAACGCCGATCAGGCTGATATGTACAGACTGATAATTGATGGCAGTTCGATTGAAATCCTACCATTTGCCGACGCTATTAACGGCAATACACTTAGTGCATTCTCGTTCCTGCCGGTTCAATATAGACCTTGGGAAATCGAGGCCGATTGGCCCGAAAGTCAAGGACCGATTCGCTACTTTGAGGTGAGTAAAGAAGATGGCACTGTGTATAGATTTGGCTATCCATTATTTTCTGATGTTGTTTCTGTCAGCGGTCGAACGTTGGATAATCAATACGCTCAGAGCTTTAGTTTTCCGTACAGATGGCCATTGACATCAGTTCAGTATCCTGACGGATGTGTCACAAGCGTAAAATATAACACACACAACTATGGGCAAAACAAAGTACGCCGCAGGTTTGAGACGATTCCAATTGATCGAAGTTTTGCATGGCAAAGTAACCTATTTGGCGCGGGCAACCCGCTATTGAATCCTGACATATGGGGGTATGTTGACTACGCCTACTCGAGTCCCGAATCACTCTTCACGGATACTCACGTCGTTATGTTCCGGAGTTCTACACCGGGAGCCAACGATAGCACCGACCGAAACAGAAGACTGGACACGCTCGTGCTTTATGATCGAGCAACAAGGACAGAACTGAAGAGAGTGTTGTTTGCCTATGCTACAGATGTCAATTCTGTGCAGGAGTTTGGTATCTCGGGATCAGCACCGGATTGGCTGCCAAATCAAAAACTGAACAACAATCAACTTACGCTCATTAGTGTTACCACATAAGAGCGGTAATCAAACACTACCCCCGTACAAGTTCAGCTATTACCAGAATCCCAAGGTCAGCATGGGGCGATTAGCTGGATACATAGATCCAACACCGTTTAGAGGGTATCATGTTGAGGAAGTTTTTGGGGATGCATGGCGACTCAAGGATCTCGTTGTTCCTTCAGGCGCGACGATTTCCTACACGTATCAGCGTTTTAACAATTCTCAAATTGGAGGCGATTTTGATGTTCGATTTGACCCTGAAGGAAGATGGTCTGGAGGCGTCCCGTGGAGTTACAAATCTCCTCCGAGATGTAGGCTCGCGAGCAAACGAGTTGTTGACCTAATGCAGATGACTCAGGTGTGGAACTATACTTATGGAGATGCCGTATTTGATCCACCGAGCAGACCCAACTATCATTCCTACATACCTGCGGCCTATCAGGACATCTGGCCTATTCCGACAGGAGGAGAACAAGAAGACTATTACAAGTACTATCGTGGGTGCCCTATTGGACATCGTTCTGTAACAGTCACCAATCCCGATGGCTCAAGCAAAACAGTTTATTATACATCAAGCTATAGATCGTCTGGCTTTGATCCCCTTGAGAGTCAACCGGATTCGATTCTTCCTCCGCATCCGACGATCAGTGATACTCTGATATGGTCGAGAGCTGGGAAACGCGGCATCGTGTGGAAGGAAGCAACTAACCTGCAAGCAACCGTGTACAAATACTCTTACGCTGTACAGGGGAGGTTTCGCGACTTTTACCAGTATGCTGAGTCACCGACTGCGTCAAGGCGTAACAAGATTGAGCAAACATCCATATGGGCTAGATTAGACGAAATCGTTACGATGAAAGATGGCGTGACAAGTCGTACGATTCTTACCTACAATCCAACACGACGGGAATTGCCTTCCGGGAACGGACTGCAACAACAAAGGATGGAACTGGGAAGTCTATTCGACCGAACGATTGAATACAGGTACGCGTATGAGAAGTACTCTCCAATGGATGTCTTGCACATGTTATCACAGCATTACTCCGTTACGACCAAGAAAGGGAGTAGTGACGACGAGCAAAAACAGTGGACAACATGGGGTCAGTTCAACGGAAGGTGGCTGCCAAGGAAACAATGGATCTGGAATGCGAGTTCTTCTTCTACTATTGCGCCGGAGGATACGACTTCGGAAGCTCTGGGCATAGTCACATACAACTATGACAGCCAGGGATTCAGTAACGTTATTGGACAAACAGATGCAAATGATAACCTTACGAAGTACTACTACGGGAGCGATGCATCGCCTTTCACGAACACCACAACCGGATTGTCGAGAGGTTATGTAACGGGAGTTGAACAGCCGATCGTTACTCCACTTTTGCGTTCCTCATTCAAGTACGACCACTACGGCAATGTTGCGGAGAAGAAAGACGAAAACAACAATACGACTTCATATCAGTATGACGCGTTGGGAAGACTCATGACCGTTCGAGGGCCCTCCGCTCAAACCCTCCAACAGGTTTCCTATTTCTACTCAACATGGGAACCGGATCTGCTTCCTTTTACGCCAAACCGGATCACCGTGCAACGCTATCGAAGTTCTAATGAATCGACAACTGAGCGGTTCTACTTCGATGGCTTGGGATATGAGAGGCAGCGACAAGTATCATTCGGCAACGCGGACATTGTTACTCCGACAACGTACGATGGAATGCGAAGAGTACAACGACAGTACAAGACGTATCAGACAAACCTCGGTGTTAATCAGCACAGCTATGATCCGCAGTTTGATGCAAATGCTCGCGCGTATTATCCCGAGTCCGGTCTGTATCCCTACGCTCTCACAACGTACGAGCTTAACCCCGATGCACGCGTCCGGCATCAGTTCTATTCCGGTACAATCTTCAGCAACTCGGACCTTAGCAACAACCATTTCACAAAATATTTCTACGGCGCGAATGCGGCGGGCGAAGTCCTCGGATACGGACCGAACCTGCTTTTCAAAAGCACGATGACAGACGAGAACGGAACGCGCACGATGCAGTTCACCGACAAGTTTGGCAACCGCGTTGCCTCAATTGTTGATTCTGCGTCGCTCAGGCTCGCCACGTTGTTTGAGTATGATGTGCTCGGCAAAGCTACTCGTGTTACGGATCCACGCGGGCTTGTTTCCACCTACACGTATAACACGCGCAGCTTACTGACTGCAAAGGCAACACCTGATGCCGGCACAACGAAGTACAGGTATGACCTAAACGGTAATCTCCGGTTTGAGCAGGATGAAGAGCAGTCGCCGGTAGGATTTACATACCGGAAATACGACCGCCTCAATAGAGTGGTAGAAGTGGGCGAGTATCAAGGAACATTCCAGGGCGCAGACTCTACAACAACAGGAACACCAGCTAATGATTTTCCTGTAACCGGCGGGGCGTTAAAGACGAAGTATGTGTACGACATTAACATAAGCGGCGACGCGACGGCGCGGAAGCTTCTCGGAAAACTTTCCTGCGCCATCACCGACCATAGCGGTGTGCGCGACTCGGTCTTCTACAGTTATGATGAGTTCGGGCGCGTGGAGTGGCAGCTTCACCGGCTTGCAGGGCTTGCCCCAAAAAAGCTTGCCTACGAGTACAACTGGCAGGGCGATCTCACAAAGCTGAGTTACTTGGACCTTGCAAACTCGGGCAACAACACATACTTTTTCTATGAGTACGATGTCGCGGGCAGACTTGCGCGAACCTATTCTGGTCAAAACTCAGACGGCAGCAACAGAGTACAAGATGCTTCGTATGCGTACTTTGCAAACGGGCAAGTGCAGCGCTTGCAGTTGGGAGCGGCGCAGGGTGTGGATTACAGATACAACGAGCGCGACTGGCTGACGCAGATAAATCACCAAAACCTCACAACCGAGCCGCCGGGACTTCCTTCCGATAAGTTCGGGCAGGTGATCGGCTACCACAACATCGAGCACATTGGCGCGGTGCAGGGCGCTCAGCCCAAGTACAACGGTAACGTTACATGGCAAATGTACAACATGTCTGGCGTTCCGTTCAGCGGCACCTCCCTCGTCGGAAACAGCTACTCATACGACCAAGCCGACCGACTGAGAAGCTCAAGCTTCGGCTACTACACAACATCATGGCAGCCAACCAGCGCGTATGACGTGGCAGACTACAACTATGACGCCGGCGGAAACCTTACCGCATTGAAGCGGTATGGCTACAACGAACTGTTAATGGACAACCTGACCTACGAATACCCTACGTCCTCGAATCGCTTGCGCCACATATTCGATAGCGTGCCTGCTGAAGAATTCGCAAACGACGTTGACGACCAGAATAAGGACAACTACACCTACGACCAGCGCGGCAACATGACGTTCGACCAGCAGCGGGAGATTTCGATCAGCTATGATTACCGCAGCCTGCCGATTTCCATAAC
>Ga0082335_1001572_pt1 | contig 47312 bp, 39 predicted proteins | sample Subgrocontami58m_FD_72375 | JGI IMG/M metagenome (GOLD analysis project Ga0082335, IMG submission 72375) | Subsurface groundwater microbial communities from S. Glens Falls, New York, USA - GMW37 contaminated, 5.8 m (SPADES assembly) (version 2) ...
TCTTTACCAATCACAAACCTTCGCTCGCAGCGTAGCGGAGAGCGAAGGCTGTCGCGTCGAAGCTCCGCCAGGAGCGGAGACGGACCTCGAGTCCCGCGGCGAGCTCCGACTCGGCCAGTCCCGCGAACAATTTTTCAATGCCCGATAGTGTAATGGTAGCACGAACGACTCTGACTCGTTCTGTCTAGGTTCGAATCCTAGTCGGGCAGCCATTCGACGCGCGGTGCGATGCACCGCTTGCTCATGGCCTGCGGCCGGCGTACACAAACCGCGTCAATGCGTTAGGCGCCGAAGCGCGTCGTGCCGAGCGAAGCGACATCAGCCATGGCCCTGAGCAAGGGCCAACGGCCCGCGTCGAAGGGCAGGGTTTCCCCCCGCACGGTCCAGGCCAGCGCATGCTCAGACCCACGGCCCGCGAGGATTCGCCTTTCAGTTGCTCTCCGTCCTTGCCGTCGACAGGTACAGTGCGTTGAAGAGCAGCTTGAACGTGCCGTGGGTTTGCCCGCGAAACGCGACTTCGCTGCCCATCAGGTAGAGCTTGCCGGTGCCGACGTTCGCCACGGCGACGGTCACCGCGTTTTTCAGGTGCTTTTGCCCCCACGCCCAGCCGCTGCGCAAGGGCGCCTCGGAATCGAACCACGCGATTGGCTTGATGGCGGCGTTCGCCCCGGACGACGGCATCGTGAACGCCGGGCTGCGCTCGTAATAGAAATCGCCCCGCTCGGGCATGCCCCAGGCCACGGGCTCGGCGGCATCCACTTTCGCCTGCAGCACACTGCCGGGAATGTAGAATTTTTCGTCCGGCAGGGTCCGCACCTTGCCGTCGCTGCCCCGCTCGGTCAGCGCGCTCTGCAGCGGCAGCGCCAGGTGGTACGCGAGGTTGGTCGATGATCCGATCGTCACGACCGTGCCGCCGGCCTGCAGGAACTCCTTCAGCGCCGGCACCGATTTGTCCGCGGTGATCCGGCCGATCGCGCCCTCGTATTCGGGTGGCAAGTTCCGGGGCCGGCTGAACGGCGATGGCCGCGCGCCTGGCGCCGGGATCGCGCCGGTCACGAAGATGATCGCGTCGTACTTCTCGCGCAGCTGGCCGGCATCGATCTGCGCGGAGTAGACGACGTCGAAGGGGAACTCGAACTGCTCGAGCAGCCAGCGCGTCCAGCCGGCCGGCATCGAGCCGCCATACCGATCCCAGAGCGCGATCCGGACCGGCTGCAGCCGGAGGAGGTCGCCCAGCGCGGGCGGCGACGATGCCGTGCGCACATGGAGACCAAGTTCCGTCGCCGAGCGTTCAACGAGCACGCGTGCGCCCGGCCGGTCGGGAATGTAAATCGGGCCGCGGCCGAACTCGGCCGCCTGCGCCGCCGGCTGCCGCAACCAGTACGCCTCCACCCCGGCGCGCAGCAGCCGGTTGACGAGCACCGCACTGTCGTTGGCCTGGTGGTTCACCAGGAAGCCGGCGACGACGCCGCTGCCTTCGATCCGGCCGGCCGGCGGGCGCTGCGGCTCGCCATAGGGCAGCCGCTCGAACGGACCGGAGAAGCCGTCGAGGATCCGATCGAACTTCACGCCCATCTGGAAGGCGAGGGTCCAGCCGGTCACGTCGTACGGTTTGTTCGGCGGCCCGCCCTCGTACTTGAAGTCGTTCGGGTGATCCTGCGGCTCGAACATGTCGAGCACATGCGGCCGAAACGCCTGCGCGCAGGGCACGACGTAGGACCCGGCTGGATACCGCGTGCCGGCGACAGTGAAATCGGCGGTGGCCCGTTCGATCGCGACGCCGTTCTTTGCCAGCGTGTTGATGAACTTCACCGCGGTCGGAAAATCCGGCTGATCGGCCGGGATGATGAAGCCGCGCGGATCGCGCCACTCCGGCTTGCGCAGCAAATCCCAGTACTTCAGCGCCAGCCGCGGCGGTTCGCTCCGGGGCGTCTCGGTGTCGCTGGCGTTTTCATCGGTGTCGGCGGCCGCCTTGTCGGTCGCGGCGAGCTTGAGGATTTCGTCGATCCGGCCGGGCCGCGGCGTCCAATGGTCGCGCTGGCCGCGCGCGATCGAGTTCTGGCCCATCCGGTAGATATTATAGAGGAGCGTCTCGCGCTGGCGCGAGGCGTAGTCGAGCACGGCGCGATTGGCGCTCAACGAGTACTCGATCGACTGGCGGAAATGCCAGAGCTGCGGCGACACCGGCGCCGGGAGATCGCCGCTCGGCAGCTGCCGGCGCGCGACCAGCGGGATCCGCATCGGCGTGGGGCTGCCCACGATCTCGGTGAGCAGCCCGACCATGTTGTGAAAATAACTCGTGGTGCGCAGGCTGCCGTTGAACCAGGTGGAGTAGTTCGCGCCGCTGCGGGAGGTCGCGCCGGGTTTGTCCTCCGCGAGGAAGCGTCCCTGGATCGCGGTCCCCAGCGCCTGCACGCTGTTCACCACCAGCGGATCGTAGAAATAGTTGAACGGATCGCGGAAGGGCGGGGTGAAGATGATCGTGCCGACCGGCCCGGCCTGATGGTGGTTGTAGACAATCTGCGGATACCACTCGAGGTAGAGCTGCCGGTTGATGTTCGTGCTCTCCTTCATCGCGGCCAGGTAGAAGTCGCGATTGTTGTCGTGGCCGATGTACTTCTGGTAGAGCCGCGGCAGGCCCGCGAGCGTGCGCTTGGCGGGGTCGCTTTCGCGCATGTACCAGCCGGCGACGAGTTCCTGCCCGTCCGGGTTGGCGTGCGCGCACAGCACGATGACGTCCTGGAGCATCCGCATCATCTCCGGATCGGTGGCGCTCGCCAGCTGCCAGACCGTCTCGATCAACTGGTGCGCGCCGACCGTTTCGGTCGCGTGCAACCCGCCGTCAATCCACACGACGGCCCGGCCTTCCGCGGCCAGCGCGCGGGCCTGCGCCTCGTCGATGCCCTCGGCCCGCGCGAGCCGCCGGGCGATTTGCTGGTAACGCGCGAGCGACTTCAGGTTCTCCGGCGCGCTGATCACCACCATCCATTGCGTGCGCCCCTCCTCGGTCTTGCCCATGTCGACCAGCCGCACGCGGTCCGACTCGGTCGCGATTTTTTTGAAGTACGCCTCCGTCTGCGTGTACGTCGCGAGTTGGTAATCGTCGCCGATCGCGAAACCGAAATGTTCCTTCGGCGAGGTGACCTTGGCCGCGAAGGCGACCGTGGCGAAGGCGAGGAACCCGAAAGCAAGGAGACGTCGATTCATGCGGCGATAAGTGTAGCCACGAGCGGGAGCGAGTGGACCGCGGAGAATCCACCCGCTCACGCTCGTGGCTACGAGGAAAAATTCAGCCGGCCGGCGCAGACCGCCTGCGTTCGCCGGCGCTCGGCTCAATACGCCTTGGTCGCGCCGCCGTCGACGAGCACGGTCTGGCCCGTGACATAGCTGTTCGCGGGCGAGGCGAGAAAGACCACGAGCCGGGCGAACTCTTCCGGCGTGCCATAGCGGCCCACCGGGATGGCCTTTTCCGCTTCGGTCCGCACCTGCTGCGCGGACGCGCCGGATTTCGCGGCGCGAACTTGATCGAGGTGCGCCACGCGTTCGGTGTCGATGCGGCCGGGCCCAATCACGTTGACCAGAATCCGATCGGGTGCGAGCTCCGTGGCGAGCGACTTGGTCAGTCCCACCACGGCAGTGCGAAACGTGTTCGACAAAATCAGGTTCTCGATCGGGCTTTTCACCGAGGACGAGGTGAAGTTCACGATGCGACCCCCGCCGGCCTTGCGCAGGTGGGGCAGCACGGCGCGCGTCGTCCGGATATAACTGAGCAGCGTGAGCTCGAACGCGCTTTGCCAGGCCGCATCGTCGAACTGCTCGAAGGTGCCCGCGGGCGGGCCGCCGCTGTTGTTCACCAAGGCAAAGATCCCGCCGAACGCTTCCGCGGTGCCCGCCACGAGACGCGCGATGTCCTCCGCTTTCGCCACATCGGCGACGGTCGTGCGCGGTGCCCGGCCCGTCGCCGCCTTGATTTCCGCCGCCGCGCGTGCGAGTTCGGTCGCGCGCCGGCCACACAACATCACGCGAGCACCTTCCCGCGCAAATTCCAGTGCCGTCGCCTTGCCCAGCCCCGCACTCGAGGCGAGGACGAGCACGGGTTTATCGGTGAGATCGAGGTTCATAAGCGCGCGATCGTCATGACGGGTGGCGGGAGGCGACGCCACCCGCAAGTGCCCGCCCGGCGCCCCGGCCTGGCGGGACGTCCCTCCGGGTCGGCCTCCCCGCCGGCTGCCTCGCCGGCGAAAACTGACGCGGAATTTCAGCCGTGAACGCTTGTCGGCCGGCACGTGGCTGCCCATCGTGGGCGCATCGTGCGTCTTTTTGTGCAGCTGCTCGTTTTCTCGCTGGTCTCGGCCGCGGCCGGCGCGACACCGGTTACGCTGGCGCCCGTCACCGCGAAAAACGGCATGGTGGTCGCCGCACACCCGCAGGCCGCGGAGGCGGGCATCGCCATCCTGAAAGCCGGCGGCAACGCGATCGACGCGGCGGTGGCGACCTCGCTCGCCGTCGGCGTCGCCGAACCGTACGGCTCCGGCCTCGGGGGCAAGTTGATGATGCTCTACTACGAGGCGAAGAGCGGGAAGACTTACGCCGTCGACGCGATGGACGCGGCCGGTTCGGTCAACGTCGCCGCCTACCTGAAGCGTCCGGAGGAGGACCGCAGCTACGGATATGGCTCGGTCTGCGTGCCCGGTCTCGGGGCCGGGCTGTGGGCGGCGCACCAGAAATGGGGCATCAAGAAATGGGCCGATGATGTGCAGCCGGCGATCGCGCTGGCGCGGGGTGGATTCCGCGTGCTGGAGAAAAGCCGCGAGCTCATGGCGGAGCAGGAACGCAAGCTGCGCCGCGGCGATCCCGAGATGGCGCGGCTCTATTTGCCGGACGGCCAGCTGCCCGTCGTCGGCACCTTATTGAAGAACGAGGATCTGGCGCGCACCCTCGAAGCCTATGCCGCGCGGGGCCGCGACGGTTTCTACCGTGGCGCGATCGCCGAGAAAATAGTCGCGGCCTCGAGAAAAGGCGGCGGCGTGCTGACGCTCGGCGACCTGGCCCGGTACGAGGCGCGGATCACTGAGCCGATGCAGGCGGAGTTTCGCGGGCACGTGCTGATGTGCGCTCCGCCGCCGGCCAGTGGCGCGGCGCTCTTCTTGCCGATCATGAAGGCGCTCGAGAACGACGCGTTCGACGGCGGCCCCCTGCGCACGGCGGCAAACCTCGACAAGATCGGCCGCGTGTGGCGCGTCGTCTCGCCGGAGATCAACCGGGCGATTGCGGATGCCCCCGAGTCGCGCTTCCTGTTCGAGAAGCTGCTGGCGGGCGATTCGATTGCCAACATTCGCGCGAAGGCTTTCGAGCACGAGCAGAAGAAACGCAAAGTCGTCCGTACCGGCCGCCCCGACTCCGGCCAGCGTGCAGCGGTCGACTGGACGCGCGGCGAGTTCTCGTCGTTCGACGAAAGCCCGATGGCCGCGACGACGCACTTCATCGTGGCGGATCGCGAGGGCAACGTCGTCTGCGTGACGCAATCGCAGAGCCTGCATTTTGGCGCCGGGGTCGTTCCGCCGGGCACCGGCGTCGTGATGAACGACTCGATGAGCAACTTCACCTACACCGACGCGAAGAGCCTCAACTTCGTCGCGCCCGGGAAGCGCCCGCGCAGCACCATCGCGCCGACGATCGTGCTGCGGAACGGGAAGCCGGAATTCGCCCTCGGGATTCCGGGCGCGTCACGGATTCCGACCGCGCTCCTGCAGGTGTTGCTCGATCATCTTGCGCTGAACCGGTCGCTCGCCGAAGCGATCGGCGATACGCGCGTGCACTACTCCGCGCCATTCCGCCGCGACGAGGTCGAGACCTTCGAGGCGGAGCAATCGTTTCCGCACCAGGAGTCGGCGGCGTTGCAGCGCCTCGGCTGGAAAGTCGTGTTGCCGGAGCCCGCGGGCACGGGGCACCACTTCGGCGGAATCAACGCCATCGAGTTCAACGCGAACGGCACCATGACTGGCTACGCCGACCCACGGCGGACGAATCTGGCGGTGGGGTGGTGAGGATAGTCTAGTGTTGAGAGCTAAGAGTCTAGAGCCAAGAATGTAGAGCGGGGCCCGCACGGCTTTGGGTCTCAGGTTTGGACTCTCAGCTCTAGACCAAGATTCCCGCACAAAACCCTTGCCAGCTGCGGCAGCGTTCTCTGTTTTCGACCGCTCTCCATGCAAAAGACCAAGAAGTCCGTTGCCAAGCGGTTCAAATTGACCGCCAAGGGCAAGCTCGTGCGCCGCACGCCTGGCTTCCGTCACCTGCTTGGCGCCAAGAGCACGAAGTCCAAACGCCGTGCATCTCGCGACAAGCTGGTGGCTGAGGGCCATGCGCAGCCGCTGAAGCGCGCCCTGCCGTTCGGTCTCCGTTGAGAAGACTGACGCGCATCACACCAACCACGCTCCGCGGGTGAAATTCCAAGGCCGACCCACGGGCGATTAACCAAAAGGAAATAACACAACATGGCTCGTGCAACCAACTCCCCCGCGTCGCGCAAGCGCCGCAAGAAAGTGCTGAAATACGCCAAGGGCTATTTCGGCAACAAATCGAAGCTCTTCCGCTACGCGAAAGAAGCCGTCCAGCACGCGTGGCAATACGCCTACGCGGCCCGCCGCAAGAAAAAGGGCGATTTCCGCAGCCTGTGGATCGTGCGGCTGAACGCCGCCTGCCGCAACGCGGGCATCAGCTACAGCCGGTTCATCGAAGGCCTCAAGGCCGCCAACATCACGCTCGACCGCAAGATCATGAGCGACCTCGCGATTCGCGACGAGGTGGCCTTCAACGCCCTGGTCAAACAAGCCCAGGACGCATTGAAGAACAAGGCCGGCGCCGCGAAAAAGGCCTGAAGCGGCTTCGCCGCGGACCAAGGACCAAGGACCAAAGACCAGGGACCCGAATCCATTTGTTTTGAAATGAAGGACGGGTCCCGCACCGCGGGATGCCGTCCTTTTTTTGTTACACAGAGATCACAGAGGTCGCACGGAGGCCACGGAGACGTAGGTCGAAGATCCTCTGTGGACTCTGTGCCTCCTCCGTGTCCTCTGTGTTCCCAACTCCATCTTCATAATGCAGGATCAACTTTCCGCCCTCCTCGCCAAGGCTGCCGCCGAACTGCCGACGCTGAAAACGCGGCCCGAGTTCGAGGCGACCAAGGCGCGCTATGTCGGGCCGCACGGCGAGCTCACCGGGTTGATGAAACACATGGGCGCCGTGCCGAAAGACCAGCGGCCGGCCGTCGGCAAGCTGATCAACGAAACGAAGACGCAGCTGCAGGCGCAGCTCGATGCCGCGCTGGCGCGGATCGCCGATTCCGAACTGGCGGCGCAGCTTGGGCCACCGGTCGATCCGACGCTGCCGTCGCCTGACATCGGGCCGGGCACGTGCCATCCGCTCACGCTCGTCCGCGAGGAAATGTGCCGGATCCTGCGAAAGGTCGGCTTCACCGTCGCCGATGGCCCCGAGGTCGAGACCGAGTACTACTGCTTCGATGCGCTGAACACGCCGAGCGATCACCCGGCGCGCGACGAGAAGGACACGTTTTATTTCCCGGAAAGCGCGCGGTTCGGCAACATCTCCAAGAAGGTGCCGGGGGAACGGTACCTGCTGCGCACGCACACCTCGTCGGTGCAGATTCGCACGATGCTCAAGGGCGAGCCGCCGATTCGAATCGTGTCGCCCGGCCGCGTGTACCGCCGTGACACCACCGATGCCACGCACAGCGCGAACTTCCACCAGCTCGAGTGCCTCTACGTCGACCGGAACGTGACGGTCCGCGACCTGAAGGCGCTGCTGGACTACATCTTCGCCTCGTTGCTGGGCAAGGACACGAAGACGCGGTTCCGCCCGCATTACTTTGGCTACACCGAGCCGAGCTTCGAGGTCGACCTCAGCGCCAGGCACCTGCCGAAGGTGAAGAAGGAATGGATCGAGATCGGGGGCTGCGGAATGGTGGACCCCACGGTGTTCGAAGCCGTCGGCTACGATCCGGAGGTCTGGAGTGGATACGCCTTCGGCATGGGCCTCGAGCGCCTCGCGATGCTGCTCTACGGCATCGATGACATCCGGCACTTCTACCAGAACGACCTGCGCTTCCTGAAACAATTTGTCTGAGCAATGAGCTTGGGAACACAGAGAGCACAGAGCGCCGGCACGTTACCTCGGCCGCTACGCTCGACTCCTAGGAAACAGCGCCGTTCGTGTAGCGGCGAGCACCAGCGAGCCGGGAGTGTGCAAGACGACTCGCTGGCGCTCGTCGCTACAAGCTGGTTTCTTCCTGTCACGGGCAAAAGTCTCTCTTGCGGGTGGGGCCGCATCGTTCCTGCCAAGATGCCATGCTCTGTGACCTCTGTGCTCACCTCCGTGATCTCTGTGCTCCCAAAATCATCCATGTCCGGCTGCGTTTGAAATGAAAATTTCCCTCAACTGGCTGCGCGATTACGTCGCCGTCGACGCCCCCATCGACGAGCTCACCCGGGCGATCACGTTCCTCGGGTTCGAGGTCGAGAACGTCGCCTCGACCGGCGCACCCCAGCTCGAGCACGTCGTCGTGGGCGAGATTCTCACGCGGGCGAAGCATCCGAACGCCGACAAGCTTTCGGTCTGCACCGTCGACGTCGGTCCGGCCGGCGGCGTGAAGACGATTGTGTGCGGCGCGAACAACTGCGACGCGGGCAACCGCGTGCTCGTCGCGCTGCCCGGCGCGGTGCTGCCCGGCAATTTTCAAATCAAGCAGTCGAAGATCCGCGGGCAGGAATCGCAGGGCATGATGTGCTCGCCCGACGAAATCGGCATGGGCAGCGATCATAGCGGATTGCTCATCCTCGACGGGAAACCCGCCCTCGGCCTGCCGATGAACGCGGCGCTGCCGCCTGGCGACACCGTGTTCGACATCGAAATCACCCCGAACCGACCGGACTGCCAGTCGCACCTCGGCATCGCGCGCGAACTCGCCGCGTGGTTCAAGCTGCCGCTCGTTTACCCGCAGGAGAAGTTCCGCGGCACGCTGCCGGAGGGCACGCCCGAGCGCCGGGAATTGCTGGCCGGCGTGCGCGTCGACGCGCCCGAGGATTGCCCGCTGTACACGGCCCACGTCATCACCGGCGTGAAGATCGGGCCGAGCCCGGCCTGGATGCAGGAGCGGTTGAAGGCGGTCGGCCTTCGCCCGATCAACAACGTGGTCGACGTGGGCAACTACGTCATGCTCGAGACCGGCCAGCCGTTGCACGCGTTCGACGCGAAGAAACTCGGCGGCAGCCAAATCGTCGTCCGGCGTGCGGCCGACGGCGAAAAGATCACCACGCTCGATGCGAAGGAGCGGACGCTGAACAGCCGGATGCTCGTCATCGCCGATGCGCAGCGGCCCGTGGTTGTCGCCGGCATCATGGGCGGCGAAAACTCGGGCGTCGCCGCCGACACGGCCGACCTCGTGCTCGAATGCGCCATCTTCAAGCGGCAGTCGATCCGCTGGACCTCGCGCAAGCTCGCGCTGAGCTCCGATTCCTCGTACCGCTATGAGCGGGGCGTCGACCCGCATTCGGCCCTGGAAGCCGCCTACCGCGCGATCGACTTGATCCTCGAGACGGCCGGCGGCCGCGTGGTCGGGCCGGTGTATCATGTCGGCGGCGACGTGCCATGGCAGCGGGAGATTGTCGTCACCCACGACTACATCACGGAGAAGCTCGGGTTCGACGTGCCGGCGGACGAGATGCGGGCGGCCTTCGATTCGCTCGAGCTCACCGTGACGCGCGAGGAGGAAACCGAAGCGCCGGCGCGCGGGCCGGCGTGGACGGTGAGCATTCCCAGCTGGCGCGACGATCTCGACCGGCCGATCGATCTGGTGGAGGAGGTGCTGCGGCTGCACGGCACGGAAAAGATTCCGGCCACCGTCGTGCAGTCGCCGGGACTGCTGGCGGACGACGACCCGATCGTCGCCTTCAATCGTCGGGCGACCGATTATCTCGTCGGCCACGATTTTCACGAGTGCGTGACGTACACCTTGCGCCCGGCCAGGGAGGTGGCGACGTGGATTTCACAGGCGGCGGCGGCGGAGCTGGCGCTGGCGAACCCGTTCGTCGAGGACCAGTCGCATTTGCGGCCGACGCTGATCACGGGGCTGCTCGAATCGCTCAAGCTCAACCAGTCGCGCGGCGTGGCCGCCTCGCGCTTGTTCGAGACGGGCCGGATCTTCGTCGAGCACAATGGCCAGATCCTCGAATGTGCGTCGGTGGCGTTCATCATGGCCGAGCCGGTCGGCGAACGTTCCTGGCTCAAGCGCGAAGCGGCGGATTTCTACGCGGTGAAACATCACGTGGACGCGCTGGCGGCCGCGGCCGGGATCGAGGTCGGGCGGCAGCCGGTCTCGACCATCGCGGATGTGGCCAGCTGGCAAACCGGCCAGTCCGCCGTGGTGGGCGACGTCGGCCATGGGTGGTTCGCGCGGTTCGGGCTCCTGAACCTGGCGATGCTGAAGTCGCTCGGGATCGAAGGCCGCGTGCAGGGTGGTGTCTTCGCGATTCTGCCGGAAAAACTAACGCCGGAAGGGGCGCGCCGGCGGTTCGCCGAGTTCAGCCTGTTCCCGGCGGCGCTGCGCGATCTCGCGCTCGTCGTGGATCGCGCGACTCCGGCGAGCGACGTGCAGAAGGCGCTGGCCAAGGCCGCCCGCACTGCGGCGGGCAACGCGTTCGCGGTCGAGCGCGTGAGCGTGTTCGACGTCTACGAGGGCGCGGGTCTGCCGGAAGGGAAGAAGAGCCTGGCGTTCAACCTCGTCTTCCGGTCGGCCGAACGGACGCTCACGGACGACGAGGTGAATGCCGCGTTCCAGAAGCTGCAGGAGGAACTTGTCCAGGGCAGCGGCTGGCAGATCCGCAAATGATCTTGGAACACAGAGCGCACAGAGCTCGGACCCAGAGTTCACAGAGGAGGATTGCTTCCATGACTTGCTCTGTGACCTCTGTGCTCACCTCCGTGGCCTCTGTGTCGAACTAGACCCTTCGCATGTCCTCCGCCCCCCAGCTCGACATCGACCACGTCGCGAACCTCGCGCGGCTCGCGCTCACGCCGGAAGAGAAGCAGAAATTCGCCCAGCAGCTCGGCGATGTGCTCCACCACATCGAGCAGCTCGGCCAAGTCGACGTGAGCGGCGTCGAGCCGAGCGCGCACGCGTTTGCGGTCGAGAACGTCTGGGCCGAGGACGTCGCGCGGCCCGGGTTGCCGGTCGCCGCCGCCTTGCGCAACGCGCCGGCGCAACGGAACAACATGATCGTGGTGCCGAAGGTGGTGGAGTGAACTTTGTAGCGGCGGTCTATGACCGCCGTATCCGGAAACGGCGGTCATAGACCGCCGCTACACATGCCGAGCGAAATCTTCTTCCAACCCATCACTCAGCTCGCCGCGACGCTCGCCGCGAAGCAGGTCTCCGCGGTCGAGCTGGTGCGTGCGGTGATCGACCGCACGAAGGCGGTCGACCCCCGCGTCCGCGCGTTCAATTCGTTCGACGAAGCCGACGCGCTCGAGCAGGCGCGGGCCTCCGATGGGCGGCGCGCGGCGGGGCAGGCGAGGGGGCCGCTCGACGGGATTCCGATCGGCTTGAAGGATGTGATTGCGGTGGCGGGCCAGCCGCTCACCGCCTCGAGCCAGATGCTCGCAAACTTCGTCTCGCCGTACGACGCGACGGTCACGACGCGGCTGAAGCAGGCCGGCGCGGTGCTCTGGGGGCGATTGAACTGCGACGAGTTCGCGATGGGCTCGTCGACGGAAAATTCCGCGTTTCATCCGACCGGCAATCCCTGGGATACGACCCGCGTGCCGGGCGGTTCGTCGGGGGGAAGCGCCGCGGCGTTGGCGGCCGGCGAGGCGATCGCGACGCTGGGCTCGGATACGGGCGGCTCGATTCGGCAGCCCGCTGCGCTGTGCGGGGTGGTCGGGCTGAAACCGACCTACGGGTTGGTTTCGCGGTATGGATTGATCGCCTACGCCTCGTCGCTCGATCAAATCGGCCCATTCGGGCGGACGGTCGAGGATGCCGCGATCGTGCTCGGTGCCATCGCCGGTCATGACGAGCGGGACTCGACATCGTACCCGGCGCAAATCCCCGATTACCGCGGTGAACTCGCCACGCGGCGCGGGCCCTGGAAGCTCGGGATCCCGAAGGAGTATTTCGGCGAAGGGCTGGACCCGGAAATCGGCGCCGCGGTGGAGCAGGCAATCGCGTTCTACCGATCGCACGGCTGCGAAATCCGCGAAGTGTCGCTGCCGCACACGCAGTACTGCCTGGACACCTACTACATCATCGCGACGGCCGAGGCGTCGTCGAACCTGGCGCGTTATGATGGCATCCGCTACGGCCACCGGTCGAAGAACGCGAAGGACATCGTCGACCTGTACTTCCAGTCGCGCGCCGAAGGTTTCGGCGCGGAGGTGAAGCGCCGGATCATTCTCGGTACGTACGTCCTTTCCAGCGGCTACTACGACGCGTACTACCTGCGCGCGCAGAAGGTCCGCACGTTGATCCGGCAGGATTTTCTGAATGCCTACCGTGACGTCGACGCGCTGATCACGCCGACGTCGCCGGTGCCGGCGTTCAAGCTCGGCGAGAAGAGTGATCCACTGGCGATGTACCTCTGCGACATTTACACGATCGGCGTGAATCTCGCCGGTCTCCCCGGCATCAGCGTCCCGTGCGGTTTCACGAAGAGCAATCTGCCCATCGGGCTCCAACTCATCGGCCAGCCCTTCCAGGAAGCCAACCTGCTGGCGATCGCCCACGCCTACGAGCGGGCGCACGAGTGGAAGACAAAATATCCGAGCCTGTGATTTGGGAACACAGAGGTCACAGAGGTGGCACAGAGGCCACAGAGATTGGCGCAACGGCACGCGCGCGGATCGCACAATCGATGCCCCGTATCCGTGCGGGTAAAGTAGCGCGACAAAGAGAACGGAAAAATTGCGCGCACACCATGGTCTGGGAATACGACGGGCGCCGAGGGTCCAGGGCCATGGATATTAATAGACTCACCGAAAAGATTATTGGTGCGGCGCTCGAGGTGCATCAGTTGCTGGGGCCCGGATTGCTGGAGTCAGCATATCAGCGGGCGATGGCGCACGAGTTGCGTCTGCGACAGATGACTTTCGAGGACCAGAAGCTGTGCCCTCTCACCTACAAGGATCTCATTATCGACGACGCGTATCGGCTTGATTTCCTCGTCGGCGGACAGGTGGTGGTTGAATTGAAGACGGTGGACGCATTGTTGGACGTCCATGAGGCTCAAGTCTTGAGCTATCTTCGATTCACGGGTTGCCACATCGGCCTGCTGATGAACTTCCGTTCCACTACACTCATGCGCGGCCTCAAGCGCCTTGCTCTGTGACCTCTGTGCCCTCCTCCGTGTCTTCGGTGTCCCCAAACCAAGTGGTCTCGCAACAAGCGGGAATACGAGTGCGCGATGGGCTACCCGGCGCAACGATCTGGAACACAGAGTTCACAGAGGCTGCACAGAGGCCACAGAGAACATGAATACCACAACATCATGGAGGAGATCATTGCGGCGGCGATTCGCCGGCTGCCACGTTGGTCTCCTGATGGACTTCCGCTCCACGACTTACCTGCGCGGCTTCGAGCGCCTCGCTCTGTGACCTCTGTGCCCTCCTCTGTGTCCTCTGTGCTCCCAAATTCCGCCAAGTATGAAGCCGTGATCGGCCTCGAGGTCCACGTGCAGGTGAAGACCCACTCCAAGATCTTCACGCGCGTCGCCGCCGGCTACGGGCATGAACCGAACACGCTCACCGACCCGGTGGTGCTCGGGCTGCCGGGCGCGCTGCCGGTGATCAACAAGGCCGCGCTCGACGCGATCATCAAGGCGGGGCTGCTGCTGGGCTGCGAGATTGCGCCGGTCTGCAAATGGGACCGGAAGAACTATTTCTACCCGGACTCGCCGAAGAACTATCAGATTTCCCAATACGATCAGCCGATCTGCAGGGGCGGAAGCGTCGAGATTGAGCTGCCGGGGGCCGCGCGCAACGTGATGGGCGAGCACAAGACGATCCCGCTGACGCGCATTCACCTCGAGGAGGACGTCGGCAAGTTGAATCACTTCGCGACCGACTCGCTCGTCGACTACAATCGGGCGGGCACGCCGCTGATGGAAATCGTCTCCGACCCGGCCATGCACACGGCCGAGGAGGCGTACGCCTACCTGACGTCGCTGCGCGCGACGATGATTTACGGCGGGATCTCCGATTGCGACATGGAGAAGGGCCAGCTGCGGTGCGACGCGAACATTTCCATCCGACCGGTCGGCCAGGCGGCGCTCGGCACCAAGGTCGAGCTGAAGAACCTGAATTCGATTTCGTTCGTCCGCGACGGCATCGCCCACGAAATCAAACGGCAAATCACCGTGGTGGAGCGCGGCGGCACGATCGTCCAGGAGACGCGTGACTACGACGGCATGACGGGCACGTCGCAATCGCTGCGGACGAAGGAAGAGGCGCACGACTACCGCTATTTTCCGGACCCCGATCTGATGCCGGTGCGCGTCGACGCCGCCTGGCGCAATCGGTTGCGCGCCGAATGCCCCGAACTCCCGTTCGACAAACAGCGGCGGTTCTTCGAGCAATACCAGCTTCCCTACACGCTGACCTCCGTGCTCGTGTGGGACCACTCGCTGGCAAATTACTTCGAAGAGGCCGCGCAGCTGGCGGGGCCGGGCAGGGCCCAGGCGGTGGGCAACTGGATCACCAACGACCTCCTCCGCGAATTGGGTCGTCGGGTGAAAACAAGTTCTGGAGACGCCGCGCCAGCCACGTCGCTGGTATCGTGCCCAGTCCGGCCGGCCCACGTCGCCGCACTGGTCAAGCTCGTCGAAAGCGGTGCAGTGCTCACGAACGCCGCGAAGGAAATCTTCGTGGAGATGTTCGTCACCGGAGAAATGCCCGACGTGATTGCCGAGCAACGCGGCCTCAAGGCCGCACCGACCGACGCTGGCGAACTCGAGCAATGGTGCCGCGACGCAATCGCCGCGAACCCGAAGGCGCTCGCCGAGTTCAAGGCTGGGAAGGAGAGTGCGATCAACGCGTTCAAGGGCCCCGTGATGAAAGCCGCGAAGGGCAAAGCCAACCCGAAGCTGGTCGACGAGACGCTCCGCCGGCTGCTGGCGGGAATGTAGCCAGGCCCTGCGTCTGTGGCGGCCGGCACAGAGGCCGGCCCTCCAGGAATGGGAAGCCAATTGGAGGGACGACCTCCGTGTCGTCCGTCGAGACTCGCGGCTGTCGGGAGTTTCTTCCGGAAATATTGGCGCGGCGGTCATACATGGGCCACGTTCGGCCGACCAAGCCCATGAACCACCCCGTTCAACCGGTGCAAAATGAAGGCTTGGATGCGTCCGCTCTCCGTCAACAGCTCGAGCACAATCACGTCGCGGCGTTCGGCTGGGCACTTTCGTGTTGTCGGGGCCAGCGCACTGACGCGGAGGACGTCCTGCAGAATGCGTATTTCAAGATTCTCACGGGCAAGGCGCAGTTTGCCGGTCGCGCGGAATTCAAGACATGGCTCTTCGCTGTAATCCGAAAAACCGCCATCGATGCACACCGCCGCGTGCTTTTTCGACGTGCGTGGCTGTTGATGTTCGCCTTGCGTCGGGAGCCGGACGAGCCGTTCGAGCCGTCGGGTGCAGGAGCGAACGACCGGCAATCGATGCAGGAGCTTTTCCAGCGCGCGCTCGCCGGGTTGCCGCCGCGGCAACGGGAGGTGCTTCACCTGGTGTTTTATCAGCAGATGTCGGTGCAGCAGGCGGCCGACGTCATGGGCGTGTCCGTCGGCTCGGCGCGCCAGCACTATGAGCGCGCGAAACGCCGGCTGCACGTGCAATTGTCGGCTTCCCCCGTTTTCCATGAATCAGGACTCGCCCGATCGAAACCTCGCCCAGCTGTTTGAGCGGCAACGCGACGAAGACCGGCGGGCCGCCCCGTCATTCACGCCAATGCAGTCGGCGGCCGCGAGCAGCGCACGACGCGCTCGCGGCCGCCCTTCCGCGGTGCGGCTGGTCCTGGCGGCGAGCGTGGTGGGCGCGGTAATCCTCGGCGTTCAGCACGGGATCCCGCACGCGCGCGACCGGGCCAACGATTCGGTTGCGACGGCGGAAGCCATGATCAGCTGGCAGTCGCCCACGGACTGGCTGCTGGTCAACTACGCCGACCCTGGGCTGGCCTCGGTTACGGTCACCGGCGCCGCATGGAGTGACGCGCTGATTTCACCGGCGAAAGCCACTTCGAATCTCGAATTATGAAAACGCCAACGCTTGCTCTCGTCACCGCATTGATCGCCAGTCCAGCCTCGATTTTCGCCCAGCCGGCCAATCCGGCGCCGAACGCGCCGGCCGATCCGCCCAATGCGGAATCGCCGCGTGGGCCCGGCGCGCCCGGTGTTGCGCCGATGCCGCGCCGTGAGGGCACCAGGCCCATGCCGGCGCGGAACATGCCGAATCAGCCGCAGCCGCACGGACCGGATCCGTTCGCCGAAAATTTCTTTCCGCCCGAGCTGATCATGCACAATCAGAACGCGCTCAATCTCAGCGATGAGCAGCGGAAGCGGATCATCGAGGTCATTCAAAAGTCGCAGCCGCAGTTCACGGATTTGCAATGGCAGCTCGAGGCCGAACAAGGCCGGTTGACGTCGCTGTTCCGGGCCGAACGCCCGGACGAAAAACAGGTGACCGCCCAGCTCGACAAGGTTCTGCGGCTCGAGGCCGACATGAAGCGCGGGCAATTGATGATGCTGGTGCGCCTGAAGAACGAACTCACCGCCGAGCAGCAGGCGAAGCTGCGTGCGATGACGCGGAATGGCTGGCAGCCGCGGTAAGGCCGGGCGATTGTAGCCGGGGTCGGCGACCTGGCCGGCGACCCGGCTACAGTGGCGCATATCGAGTAGCGCCGGCTTCCAGCCGGCAGTGTTGGGATTGCCGGCAGGATGCCGGCGCTACACTTCGAGGCCGGCACGGTCCCGGTGCCCAAGCGCATGACAATCTCCTGACAAATCGCTGACGGCGCGCTGACAACCGCGCGGCCGGTTCATGGTTCACTGGTGGCGTCCCAAACAAAGGCATCACCATGAAACGACATTTGCTTTTCCTCGCGGTCGCGCTGCTCGGCGCGACGTCGCTTGCGCTCTCCGCCCAGAAGTCCGCGGCCGGCCCCGCGTCCGCCGATCCCGTGCGACTGCACCTCGATGTCGATCGCGCGGTGCTGCCGGCCGAGACCACCGAAAAGGCGATCGTGAAGATCGGCCTCGATTGCGCGCGGCCGCCGCGCCGCGATCTTCGCCCGCCGGTGAACATCGCGCTGGTGATCGACCGTTCCGGCTCGATGGCGGGCGACAAGATCGCGAAGGCGCGCGAGGCGGCACTCGAGGCCGTTCGCCGGCTCGCACCGGATGATATCGTCGCGCTGATCGTGTACGACACGAGCGTGCAGACGCTCGTGCCGGCCCAGCGCGTCGGCGACGGCCGGCGGCTCGAGCAGGCAATCTGCGGCATCGAGGTGGCGGGGAACACGAACCTTTACGGCGGTGTCACGCGCGGCGCCGCCGAGGTGCGCCGGCACATGGAGGACCGCCGGTTCGTCAATCGCGTGATTCTGCTGTCGGACGGGCTGGCGAACGTCGGGCCGAGTTCGCCGGAGGAACTTGGCCGGCTGGGCGCATCGCTGGTGAAGGAGGGAATCTCCGTCACGACGGTCGGGCTTGGGCTCGGGTTCAACGAAGACCTCATGACGCGGCTCGCGCTGCGGAGCGACGGCAACACGTATTTTGTCGAGGACAGCCGGGACCTGCCGCGGATCTTCGCCGCTGAACTCGGCGATGTGCTGAACGTCGTGGCGCGCCGGATCGTGATCGAAATCGAATTCCCCGCGGGGGTGCGGCCCCTGAACTTCGTCGGCCGCGACGGCACCATCCGCGGCCAGCGGGCGGAGTTCACGCTGAACCAGCTTTATGGCGGCCAGGAGAAGTTCGCCCTGGTCGAGGTCGAGGTGTCGCCGAGCCGGCCGGGAGTGGAACTCGAGATCGCGCGGGCGAGGCTCAGTTACGACGACGCGATCAACCAGCGCACGGCGCAGGCGACGGCGAAGCGCAGCGTGCAGTTCAGCACGAGTCGTGCGGCCGTGGTGAAATCCGCGGACCACCAGGTCCAGGCCGATTACGCGGCGAACGTGATCGCGGTCGCGAAGGACCAGGCGATTGTGCTGGTCGACGCGAATCGCCGCGATGCGGCCGCGGCGGAGATGCGGCAGAAAGCCGCCGAGCTGCAGCGGATGGGCGCGGCCTACGGCAACTCCGCCGTGCTCTCGGCCGCGAACGCCGCGACGCCCCTGGCCGACCGGATCGAAAGCGACGGGCTGGGCAACACGGAGCGCAAGGCTTACCGGGCGGAAAGCGCGCAGACCCGCACCCAACAATCCAACGGAAAATAGTCGAAAGGACTTCGCTCGTGCCGCGGCCGCGTGGCCCTTCTGGGGAGAAGGGTCATCGCCTGCCTGATTCTCGAATTGCGGCGCGATTTCGTGGCCCGGCGCGGGGAGCGCCGGGCCGCGAACCTCAGCGCAACTTGACTCCCTTCGCCTGGGCGGCGCGAATCAGCGCATCGGCCATGTCGCTCGGCGTCACCGCCACTTCGATTCCGCATTCCTTGAACACCGCGATTTTCGCCGCCGCGGTGTCCTCCGCGCCGCCGACGATCGCGCCGGCGTGACCCATCCGGCGACCGGCCGGAGCCGTGGCGCCGGCGATGAAGCCCGCGACCGGCTTCCGGCAGTTCGCCTTGACCCAGCGCGCGGCCTCGACCTCGGCGTTGCCGCCGATTTCGCCAATCATGATGATGCCGTGCGTCTCCGGGTCGTCATTAAACAGCTTGATCACATCGAGGTGCGATGTGCCGTTCACGGGGTCTCCGCCGATGCCGACGCACGTCGTCTGCCCGATGGCTTTCACCGTCAGCTGGTACACCGCCTCGTAGGTGAGGGTGCCCGAGCGGGAAACCACTCCGACGTGGCCCTGCCTGTGAATGTACCCGGGCGCAATGCCGATCCGGCAGCCGCCCTTCGAGCCTTCGCCGGATCCCGGCGTGACGAGTCCGGGGCAGTTCGGTCCGACCAGCCGCGTGCGGCGGCCGGCCATGACGCGCTTCACGCGCACCATGTCGCGAATCGGAATGCCCTCGGTGATCGCCACCGCGAGATCAAGGTCGGCGTCGACGCCCTCGAGGATCGCGTCGGCCGCGAAGGGCGGCGGGACGAAGATCGCCGATACGCTCGCGCCGGTGGCCTTTTTCGCATCGGCGACGGAATTGAAGATCGGCACTTTGACCCCGGCGTGCTCGAAGAACTGGCCGCCTTTGCCCGGCGTGACGCCGGCGGCGACCTTGGTGCCGTAATCGATCGAGAGCCGGGTGTGCCGGGCGCCGAATTCGCCGGTGATGCCCTGGATGAGGATCTTGGTGTCGGGAGAAATGAGAATGGCCATTGCTAGAATAGTTGAGAGTTGAGGGTTGAGAGTTGAGAAGTCGGAAAGCGGCGAGCGGAGACGTTTCAGCGTTCTGGGTCTCTCAACTCTCAGCTCTCGACTCTCAACTGCTCGTCGCGGCTCAGGCCGCCACGAGCTTCACGATTTTCTGGGCCGCGTCGGCCATGCTGTCGCCCGACACGAGTTTGAGTCCGGATTTCGCGAGCGTCTCCTTGCCGGCGGCGACGTTGTTGCCTTCGAGCCGGACGACGAGCGGCAGCTTGAGCCCGACTTCCTTCACCGCATCGACGATGCCCTGGGCGATCACGTTGCAGTCCATGATCCCGCCGAAAATGTTCACCAGGATCCCCTTCACGTTCTGGTCGCCGAGGATGATTTTGAACGCGGCCACGACCTGCTCGCGCGAGGCGCCGCCGCCGACGTCGAGGAAGTTCGCCGGCGTGCCGCCGTAGTGCTTGATGATGTCCATCGTGCTCATGGCGAGGCCGGCGCCGTTCACGAGGCACGCGATGTTGCCGTCGAGCGCGATGTAGCTCAGCGCATGCTTCGAGGCCTCGATTTCCTTCGGGTCTTCCTCGTTGAAGTCGCGCAGCGCGACGATCTCGGGATGGCGGAAGAGCGCGTTGTCGTCGAAGGAGACCTTCGCATCGAGCGCGAGCACTTCACCGGTGGGCGTCGTGATGAGCGGGTTCACCTCCACCATCGCGGCGTCGGTTTCCCAGAACATCGCGTAGAGATTTCGGATGAGCTTGCCGGCGTTCTTGGCTTCGTTGCCGGTCAAGCCGAGCTTGAAGATGAGATCCCGCACCTGGAAATCGGCCAGGCCGTACGCCGGGTCGACGAAAACCTTGGCGATTTTTTCCGGCGTCTCGTGCGCGACTTTCTCAATCTCCACTCCGCCCTCGGTGGAGGCGACGATGACCGGTCGCGACGTGGCGCGGTCGAGCAGGATGGCGAGGTAGTACTCCTTCTTGATGTCGCTCGCGACGGTGAAGTACACCGTCTGCACTTTGCGGCCCGCGGGGCCGGTTTGCAGCGTGACGAGGGTGTTGCCGAGCATCTTGCCGGCGAGGTCCTTCGCCTCCTGCTTGGTTTTGCAGAACTTCACGCCGCCCTTGAAGCCGTCGGTGAACGTTCCCTTGCCGCGGCCGCCGGCATGGATCTGCGATTTCACCATCGTGGGGCCCTCCGGCAGCTGCGAGAGCGCGGTGACGAACTCCTCCGATTTGGTCGCCGCGGCGCCCTTGGGCACGGGCACGCCGTATTTTTCGAACAGGGCCTTCGCCTGATACTCGTGAATGTTCATGGAAAGAAAAGGAGCGACAAGTTAGCCAGAGTCCGGCCGGGTTACGCACGCAAAAAAACCGCGCGCGCCTTGTCGTGTGCGCATCTCCACGTTGGTTCGAATCCGCGCCTTAATGGGCGCGGCTACCTACTGCTGGTAGCCGCGCCCATTAAGGCGCGGTTGGAAGAGCCCGACGCTACCGTCAACCGGAAGATGCGCCCCTTTGTCGTGCACTGCGCGCCCCGGCCGCGCGGCGCGGAGTTGCGTTTCCTTCCCGCCGGCGCAGCATGCCGGCCAGCATGCACTCACACGAGGTGATGAGGGAGGTGTTGAAGAAAACCAGCGCCAAGCAGATCGCGGCCGACATGAACCTGTCGCTCTCGCTCATCTATAAATGGGCCGAACCACCCGAGGACGACAGTGGCAGCGGCGCCAGCAGCCCGCTGGATCGCGTTGGTCAACTCATCCGAATCACCCGTGACGTGCGGATTGCCCAGTGGGTCTGCGAGCAGGCGGACGGATTCTACATTCGCAATCCCCACACGGTGGCACCCACCTCGAACGTCATTCCCGTCACCAACGACATCGTGCAGGAATTCGCGGATATGCTCGCCACGATCGCGCAGGCCTCGGCGGACAACGCGATTTCCAAGGACGAGGCCAAGGTCATCCGCCGACGTTGGGAGGAACTGAAGAGCGTGACGGAAGGCTTTGTGAAGGCGGCCGAGAGCGGCAACTACGGACCGGTGAAAGCGCCGGAGGAGAATAAGTAGCTGGAGGGCGGGGTCTCCCGACCCCGTCGTTGCAGCAAAGTGAAACGCGCTGCGGCGGGGTCCGGAGACCCCGCCCTACAGCGATCCGCTCACTTCGCCAGCAGCTGCTTCGCCAGAAACGTCGACTGCAGTGCGGCGAGTTCCTTCAACCCCTTTTGCGCGAGGGCCAGCAGGCTCTCGAGCTGTTGGTGCGAAAACGTCGCTTCCTCGCCCGAGCCCTGCACTTCGACGAATTGCCCGCGGCCGGTCATCACGATGTTGAAGTCGACCTCCGCGTCCTTGTCTTCGACGTACGCGAGGTCCAGCAATTCCCGGCCGCCGAAAACGCCCGCGCTCACGGCCGCGACCGAGTCGGTGAGCGGATTGTCGGCGAGCCGCCTTTCGTCGATGAGTTTCTGCACGGCGAGCCGGGTTGCGACGTACGCGCCGGTGATGGCCGCCGTGCGCGTGCCGCCGTCGGCCTGCAGCACGTCGCAGTCGAGCCAGAGCGTGTTCTGCCCGAGTTTGAGCAGATCGATGACCGCCCGCAGCGAACGGCCGATCAGCCGTTGAATCTCGACGGTGCGGCCATCGATCTTGCCGCGCGCGATGTCGCGTTGCTTCCGCTCGAGCGTGGAATAGGGGAGCATCGAGTACTCCGCGGTCAGCCAGCCGCCGGGGACCTTCTGCTGCTTCATCCAGGTCGGCACGTTCGGCTCGATCGTCGCTGCGCAAATCACGCGCGTGAGGCCAAAGGACACCAGGACCGATCCGGTGGCGTAGGGCGCGATGTTCGGCTCAAACGTGATGTGGCGCAGCTGGTCAGGTCGCCGGCCATCGGCGCGCGGAGCGGAAGGAAGCATTCCGACAAACTCCAAACGCCAAATCCCAAAGGCCAGACAAATTCCATCGGGCAAACTCCAAACGCCACCGGCTGTCCGTTTGGCGTTGGACCTTTGGCGTTTGGGATTTGCCGCCGGAGCTAAGCGCCCGCGGCCGGCTCCTCGCGCTCGACCGGTTTGATCTTCGCGCCCAGTTGCTTCGACTGCTCGGTCATGAACGCGATCAGTCGATCGTTGAAATCGCGCGCGGGATCGTGGCCCATCTTCTTCAAGGCGTGGGTGAGCGCGGCCACTTCGACCAATCGCGCGATGTCGCGGCCCGGCCGCACGTAAAGCTCGATGTGCGGCATTTTCATGCCAAGGACCTCGTAGAAATTCTCCTCGAGGCCGGTGCGCTCCTCCACCACCTCCGGCGTCCACTCCTTCAGCGAAATCACCATGTCGATTCGCTTCTCCATGCGCACGCACTTCACCCCGAACATCTCCGCCACATTGATGATGCCGATGCCGCGGCACTCCATGTAGCCGCGGTTCAGCGGCCGGCTGGACGCCATCAGTTCCCGCTCGTCGAGCAGCTTGATCACGGTGAGGTCGTCGGCGACCAGCGAGTGACCTCGTTCGATCAGCGCCAGCGCGCACTCGCTTTTGCCGACGCCGGAATCGCCGCGCAGCATCACGCCGACGCCCTTGATATCGAGCGTGGTCGCGTGCTCGGTGCCCTGCGGCGCGAACTCGTTGTCGATCGCCAGCGTCGCCAGGTTGATCCAGTTCATCGTGATCATCGGCGTGCGAAGGATCGGCAGCTTCAGTTCCTCGGCGACCGCGAGCATGGGATGCGTCGGGTGATAGTTGCGCGTGAGCACAATGCAGGGAATCCCGCGCTTCACCATTTTCTGGAGGATCTCGATCTGCCGGCGCTGCGGCAGCGTCTTCAGGTAGGTCATCTCCGCCGCCCCGAGCACCTGCACGCGTTTGTTCGCGAAGTATTTGAAGAACCCGGTGAGCGCGAGCGCCGGCCGGTTGATCGTCGCCTCGTGGATCAGGCGGTTCAGCCCGCTTTCGCCGACCACGAGCTCCATCTTGAGCTTGTCGCGGTACGTCTCGAAAAAGTGGGCGACCGTGAACCCGTGAATGGCCTTTTGCATTAGGTTTTCGGCTGCCGAATGGTGAGCAACATCTACAGGTGGAGTCGATTCTCGACGCGACCGCAACCCTCCAGGCGGTCGCGCCGCAAACCTACATATTGAAGCTTTCTCCGAGGTAAAACTTCCGGGCCTGTTCGTCCCGGATGAGAAACTCCCCCGTGCCCTCGGTGAGCACCTTGCCCTGGTGGATGAGGTACGCGCGGTCGACGATGCGCAGGGTTTCCCGGACGTTGTGGTCGGTCACCACCACGCCGATGCCGCGCGACTTGAGCTGCAGGATCATCTTCTGCACCTCGGCCACCGAGATCGGATCGATCGCCGCGAAGGGCTCGTCCATCAGCAGAAACTTCGGCCGCGTGACGAGCGCGCGCGCGATTTCCAGCCGCCGCCGCTCGCCGCCGGAGAGCGTGTACGCTTTTTGTTTCGCCACGTGGCCGAGATGCAGTTCGTCGAGATGGCCCTGCACGCGCGCCCGCCGCTCGCGCCGCGGCACGCCGATCGCCTCGACGATCGCCAGGATGTTTTCCTCCACCGTCAGCTTGCGAAAGACCGACGCCTCCTGCGGCAGGTAACCGATCCCGTGGCGCGCCCGCTGGTGCATCCGCAGCTTGGTGATGTCGGTGCCGTCGAGCCGCACGCGGCCGGCCGTCACCGGCACGAGCCCGACCACCATGTAGAACGTCGTGGTCTTGCCGGCGCCGTTCGGCCCGAGCAGCCCGACGACCTCGCCGGCGCGGAAGTGGAGGTTGACGCCGTCGACGACGTTGCGCGTGCCGTAGGTTTTCGCGAGGCCCTCGGTGGCGATTTCGGAAACGCCGTTGGTCGCCGCACTCATTTCGGGGCGGGCGTGAGGCCGGGCACCTTGATCGCCGGCGCGTTCGTCGCGGGTTCGGCGGGTTGCGCGGTCGCGTCGGCTTTCTCGCCGTCCTTCTTCGCCTTGGGCTTTTCCTTTTCGTAGCCGAGGTCCTTCAGCGCCGGCAGCGTGATCCGCGGTCGCGTCGTTTCGTCGCTGAGGATCACCGCGCGGCGCTCGCCGCGGTGCAGTTCCATCCGCGGTCCGGTGATGACATGGTTGTCGCCCTGGATCTGCACGCGGGGATTTTCGGTGAGCACGACCTTGTCGTCGTCGGGAAACACCTCGGCCCGGCCGCAGGTGGCCTCGCGGTCGTTCTGGATGATGCGGACGTGGCCGGTCGCGAGCATCGATTTGAACTTCTCCTGCTTGCCGATGAGGGCGGCCGGATCCCCCGAGCGCCGGGCGACGACGACGAGCTGATCGCACAGCAGCTTCATGTTGGTCGCGGTCACGCTGACCTCCTGGCGGAAGGTGAAGGTGGTTTCCTTTTCGGTGCTCACCACCTCGGCGGTGCCGCTTTCGATCACCGTCGGCACCAGCGGTGCTGGCGGCGCGGCGTTCGGCGCGGGCGGGGTGGCCGCCGCCGGTTCGGCGCCGCGACTGGAGGACGCCGCGAGGGCGGCGAGCAGGCACACGAGGACGCGGCGCAAAATCATTTCAGAATATCGTTCAATTGAGCACGAAAGACTACGCGCACGCTTTGCTGGAGCGAAACCTTTTTCCCGGCGTGATCGTAGCTCCAGCCGACGCCGGTGATTTCCACGTCGTCGCGAATCAGCCGCACGGCGCTGTCGCCGCGGGCGACGTTTTCCTTCGGCGAGAAAATCGCCGCGGGGCTCAGGAGGATCGTGTCGACCTGGGCCGCGGCGTCGCCGGAGAAAACCGTGATGCTGAGATCCGTGACGGCGATGCTCTTGCCCGCCGGCCGCACCTCGGAGCCGCGCAGTGTCATCGAGCGATAGCCTTCCTTGTCGGTGAAAATCGGCAACACCCAGTTCACGGCCGGGGCGGGGGAGGCCGGTGCCGCCGGCTCACCACTGCGCAGCAGGGAGCCGGGGACCAGGAGCAGGAGGAGAACCGAAAATGGACGCACGCGATTATCGTTGTGACCCCATCCGCGGCGGCTTGCTCCCCGCGGTCAACGCGAGCTGCGCCGCGAGAATCGATTCGCAGACTTCCCGCACCGCGCCGCGACCCGCCGCGCGCGTGGTGATGCAATTTGCCGCCGCCAGCGCCGCCGGCATCGCCCCGGGTGGTGCGATGCCGATGCCAGCCCACGCCATCGCGGAGGCATCGATATCATCGTCCCCCATATACGCGCAGGCGTCGGCCGTGATTCCGAGCCGCGTCGCGAGTTCCTGCAGCGCGGTCAGTTTGTCGATTTGGCCCTGCACCAGGTGCGGAATTTGCAGCTCCGTCGCGCGACGTGTCGTCGCCCCGGATTTCCGGCCGCTGATCCAGGCGGTGACGATGCCGGCGCGCGCGAGCTTCCGGAGCCCGTGGCCGTCGAGAATCGAGAAGGCCTTCGCCTCGGTGTGGTCGGAGGAGATGATCACCGTGCCGTCGGTCAGGACGCCGTCGACGTCCATCGCGAACAGCTGCACGCGCGCCCAGGCGGCGCGCGAGATTTTCGCTTTTCGATTCTCGATTTTCGATTTGGGCACGAGCTTGAGCGAGCGGGTTGGCTGAATCGAAAATCGAGAATCCCAAAATCGAAAATGACTTCACCCCATCCACGCCGCGATCGCGTCCACGATCTTGTCCTTGGTCGGCCGGAACGCGTGCTCCAGCTCCGGCGCGAACGGCACGGGCAGATCCAGCGAGGCGATCCGCAGCGGCGCGGCCTTCAGCGCGGCGAAGTTTTCCTCCGTCAATCGCGCCACGAGTTCGGCGCCGAACCCATGGGTGCGCCGGCCTTCATGCAGCACAATCAACCGGCCGGTGCGCACGAGCGATGCGCGAATCGGTTCGAGTGGCAGCGGTGCGAGCGCGCGCAGATCGAACAGGTCGAAGGACGTCTCGTATTCGCCGGCGAAATACTCGCTGGCCTCCTCCGCCAGGTGAACCATTTCGCCGTAGGTGACGAAGGTCGCGAAGTCGCCCGCGCGCAGTTGGCGCGGCTGCCACACCTGGCGGTAGTTTGGATCCCAGACCACGGCCGAGCGACCGCGGCGGTACAGCGCCTTGTGCTCGAAGACGATCACCGGGTTGTTGTCCTCGTAGGCCGCCAGCATGGCGTTGAACGCATCCTGCGGCGTGCTCGGATAAAGTCCCTTGAGGCCGGGCATCGAGAGGAACAGCGACTCCAGTTCCTGCGAGTGGAACGAGCCGAACGTCAGGCCGCCGCCGCACGGAAACCGCAGCACGAGCGGACAGGCCGCCCCGGAACGGAAGTGCATCGTTGCCGCGTTCAGCGTGATTTGCGTCGTGGCTTCGGTCGCAAAATCGGCGAATTGGAATTCCTCGATCGGCCGGTGGCCGTTCAGGGCGAGCCCGATGGCGTAACCGGTGCAGGCGCTTTCCGCCAGCGGCGTGTTGAGCACGCGGGTCCGGCCGAATTCCTTGAACAGATTCTCCGTGACCTTGAAGGCTCCGCCGTACGTCGCGATGTCCTGCCCGAGCACGATCGACTCCGGCCGCTCGGCCAGAATCTTCCGCAACGCGAGGTTCAGCGCCTGCGCCAGGTTGAGCTGCAGCGACGCTGCAGGGCGGGCTCCCGCCCGCCCTTCGTGCGGGTTTGCGGCGGGGAACGCGGGCGGGCTGAAGCCCGCCCCACCGGACGGCAGCTCCGGCTTCCACGCGATCGCCGGGCTGGACGCGAAGAGGTCGCGCTCCATGCCGTCGGCCGTCGGCCGCGGCGTCGCCAGCGCGATTTTCACGCACGCCTCGAGGAACGCGCTCACCTCCGCCTCAATCGCTTCGACGCGTGCGATGCCAGCCGCGGCCACCGTGTCAGCCCGCATGCGCGGAACCGGATCCCGCGCGAGGAAGGCGTCGCTTTCACCGGGCCGAAGATAATCGCAGGTGTCATAGGCGGCGTGACCCCGCAGCCGGAGCACCTTCGCCTCGATCAACATCGGCCGCGACGTCCGCCGCACTTTCTCGATCGCGGTGGCGAGCGTGCGCGTGACGTGCGCCACGTCGCGCGTGCAGTCGAGCGCGAGGCCTTCCATGCCGTATCCCGCGGCGCGCTGCCAGAGTTCGGTGCCCTCGCAGAACTGTTCGCAGGTCGGCGTCGAGTAGGCGTAACAATTGTTCTGGATCACGAAGAGCACCGGCAGCGACAGCAGCGAGGCCAGGTTCATCGTTTCGTGCACGTCGCCCGTGCTCGACGCGCCATCGCCGAAGAAGGCGAATCCGACCGCGGGTCGTCCGAACCGGCGCTGCGAGTCGGCGGTCCCCGCGACATTCGATAGCATCGAGCCGAGATGGCTGATCATCGGCAGCGAACGGTGCGCGGGATCGCCGTGATGGATGTTGCCCTCGCGTGCCCTGGTCGGGCTGCCGGCGTTGGCAAAATACTGGTTGAGGTGCTCGCACAGGTCGGCCCCCCAAATCAGGTGGCCGCACGAATCGCGATGCGTGAACGACACGGCGTCGATGGCCTTGTCCGCCAGCAGCGCAAGCGGGATCGTCAGGCCCTCGTTGCCCTGGCCGCCCGTCACCGTGCCGCGAATCAATCCCTGCCGGAAAAGCTCGAGGATCCGGTTGTCGGCGATCCGCGCGAGGAACATCCACGCATAGATTCGCAGCAGCGTCTCGCCGGGAGATTGCTCGAGCTCGGACGCCCGCAAGTCGCGTGTCCCGAGGATCGCAGGAGGAGTCGGAAATGCCATGAACTTTGGCGCGGAAAGTGAGGGCCCGGCGTGGCGTCGGCAAGCGATAGATTCGTGGTGCAGTCGCCCGTGACGCCCGGCGAGGGCGTCACGCATAATTATTTCGCTCGCACCACGAAAATTCCACCTGCACCAAGTTGGGTTCGCATGAAGAACCCTGTCCTGCTGATCCCGGGTGCGATGATATTCGGCGTGGCCGCCGCGGTGGCGCAGACGGCGCCCCAGCCGCGTCCCTCCGGCGAGGCCTCCGACCAGCCCATCCAGCTGGAGGCGTTCACCGTCACCGGTTCGAACATCCGGCGGGTCGACGCCGAAACCGCGTTGCCGATCACGGTCATCGACAGAACCGACCTCGATGCGCGCGGCGCGGCGACCATGGCCGAGCTGTTCGAGACGCTGGGCGCGGCCGAAATTTCCGGCATCAGCGAAATCAACAACGGACCGCAGCTCGCCCGGGGCGACGTCGCTTCGGTCGATTTGCGCGGCCTCGGATCCGGCAGCACGCTGACGCTGGTCAACGGCCGCCGGATGGCGCCGCACCCGATCTCGATGGCCGAAGGCGGCGTGCCTTCCCTGGCGGTGAACATCAATGCCGTGCCGCGCGCGATGGTCGAACGCGTCGAGATTCTGCGCGACGGGGCGTCCGCGATTTATGGCGCCGATGCCGCGGCCGGCGTGATCAACAACTACGTTTCCCGGACCTTCGAGGGCCGGGCGCTCACGCTGCGCGGCTCGATGACGCAGCATGGCGGCGCCAACGAAGTCGGCGCGACGATCGCCGAAGGATTCAGGAAAGGTAAGACCCATTTCTCCGTCTCGCTCGACTACTTCCACCGTGATGCGCTGGCCGCGCACGATCGTGCCTTCTCACGGAACGCCGATCAGCGGCTGCGCCCGCCGGCGCCATGGAACGGGCTGCCCGTGACGTTGCTCGACGGCAGCGTGGCCGCGCGGGACAACGATTTCGACAATCGCAACAACGTGAACCAGTGGGGCGAGTGGCAGCGGGGCGCGATTCAGTCCGACTACCTCACGTTCAATGGCGCCCGGCCGGCGAACAACGCCGGCATCACCACCAGCACGACGCCGCCGGCGGGCGTGGCAACGATGGCCGCCACCGGCATGTTTTACCTCTACCCGGCGCCCGATGGTTCGGTCTTCTTCAAGCAGACGCGGCCTTCGTCGAACATCGACAACCCGGAGAACTTCGGCACGCGCTCGAATTGGAACAAGTGGAAGACGCTGATCCCGCGCACGGATCGCTGGCAGTTCGGGCTGTTCGCCGATCGCCCGCTGACGGACCGCATCAGTGTTTTCGGTGACTTGATGTTCTACGCGGCCCACACGTTCAATGGCCGCGAGCCGGTCAACGCCAAGAACACCGACGACCCGGGGATGTATCTGCCGGCGTCGAATCCCTACAATCCCTTCGGCGTGCGGTTCTACGATCCCCAGGGCCGGCCGAACGCCGACGGCACGCCGCGGCTCGTCGGTACGCCGGCCGATGTTTCGATCTACACCGGCATCTCGCCCGGCCAGAACACCGGCGGCGGCTTCATGCCACGCAACACCGAGGTGTTCAGCTACTCGTTCCGCGGGCTCGCCGGCCTGCGCGGCAAGCTCGGCGACACGTGGGAGTGGGAGTCCGCCGTCATGTACTCCGGCGCGCAGACCCACGAGTTCGAGCATTACCAGATTCGCGAGTCGCGGTTGCGGGCGGCGCTCAACCGCACCGATGCCACGGCGCTCAATCCCTTCCCGGTCACGTTCAAGATCGTCAACAACCAGATTGTGATCGACCAGCGCTACCAGAATCCCGCCGCCGTCCTCGACCCGCTCTACGACGACGAGGATCGATACGGCCGCACGGAACTGCTGACGTGGGATGTGAAGACGAACGGGCGGGTGGGCCGGCTGCCCTTCGGCGGCGGCAACATCGGCGTCGCAACCGGCGCCGAGGTGCGCTACGAAACCTATCGCGACGCGCGCGCCGCCTACGTGGGCGTGAATCCGCCCGGCTCCGGCGCGCAGTTCCCCCTGCTGCGCGAGGGCGACAACGATTTCCTCGCGCTCAGCCCGAACGTCCCGATCAATGCGCGCCAGACCATCTTTGCCACGTATGCCGAGGTCGCGCTGCCGTTCGTGACCCGCGAGAATCGCCAGCCCTTCGTCGAGTCGCTCGAGCTCACGCTGGCGGGCCGTTACGAGCACTTCTCGGTTTTCGGCCAGGCCACGAAACCGAAGGCCAGCCTGGTGTGGAATCCGTTCCGCTGGCTGAAGGTTCGCGGCTCAATCGCCGACTCGTTTCGCGCGCCGAATCTCGTGCAGACGAATGTCGCGGCGCTCAAACGCCAGTTCGGCGCGGCCGACTCGTATCGGTCCACGGTGACCAGCCTGCCGGAGGACGGCAGCGTGCAACGCACGTCCTATCGCCAAGGCAATCAGAACCTCAAACCGGAGAAGTCGCAGACCACCTCGGGCGGCCTCGTGCTCGAGGTGCCGAAAGTGCGCGGGCTCTCGCTGACGTTCGACTACTTCAAGATCAACCAGAACTCGGTGATTCAGAATCGCGGGGCCGGCGCCACGCTGACCGAGGACGCGACGCTGCTCCAGATCGCGACGCAGTCCGCGCTCGCCGCGGGCACGGCCATCGATCAGATCGATCTCGGGTCCGGCTCGGCGAACTACAAGGGATCGAGCGCCGTGACTCGCGCGCCGTTGACGGCCGAGGATCGCGCGTTCTTCGCGGCCTACAATGCGCGGCAGTCCTCGAACGCCACGAAGCGTGCGCCGGTCGGCGAGTTCGTCAGTGTCGTCGACAGCTATATCAACCTGGCCGGCGTCGATATCCAGGGCTACGAATTCGGCGCCCAATACCGGCTGCCGCCGACGCGGCTCGGGCGGTTCACCTTCGGCGGCGAAGCGACGCACTATGTGCTGCGCCGTTCGCAAACCAGCCCGGGCCTGCCCGTGCTCGATCAGCTGGAAATCAACGGCCGGACGAAGTGGCGCGCCAACGCCAACGTTTCCTGGCGCCTGGGCGGCTGGTCGGCCGGCTGGTTCACGAATTATTTCGGCGCCTTCGTCGATACCGGCGCGCAGACGACCCAGCAGATCTACGAGGCGCTGGGCGGGCCCGATTACATCCGCGCTTTCACCAACAACGGCGTGCGCAGCTACGTGCTGCGGGTCGACCCGTACATCACCCACAACGCGTGGGTCGGGTTTCGCTTCGCGCGCGAGGCGAATCGCTGGCTGCAGGACACGAGCGTGCGATTTGGGGTGAACAACGTTTTGGACACGGATCCGCGGCTCACCTCGGATCAATATGGCTACCGCAGCGGCGCGGCCAATCCGCGCGGCCGGCAGTTCACGATGGAGGTGTCGAAAAAATTCTGATCGAGTGGGGCGGGCTTCAGCCCGCCTGCGCGGATGGCAAGAGGGGCGGGCTGAAGCCCGCCCTACTTTCAATTCATGAAACCCCTCCTTTCCTGGTTCGCCCTCGCCCTGGCCGCGGCGTTCGCGTCGCGCCCGCTCCGGGCGGTCGACATTGTTGCCCACCGCGGTGCGTCCCACGACGCACCGGAAAACACGCTCGCGGCGGAGCGGCTGGCGTGGCAGGACGGCGCCGATGTGGTCGAGACCGACATCTGGCTGACGAAGGACGGAAAAATCATCGTGTCGCACGACAAGGTGCCGACCCGCACGACCGGTTCGCAGCTCGTGATTCCCGAGGCGATGTTCGACGAACTCCGGGCGCTGGACGCCGGCAAGTGGAAGGGGCCGCAGTTCGCGGGCGAAAAACTGCCGACGCTGGATGAGCAGATCGCGCTGATTCCACCGGGCAAACGGATGTTCGTCGAAATCAAGTGCGGTCCGGAAATCGTGCCGGAACTCGTGCGCTGCCTGCAGCGGATGCACGCCTCGGAAAAGACCATCACAATCATCAGCTTCAATTACGATGCGCTGCAGGAAGTGCGGCGGAAGCTGCCGCGCTACCAGACGCAGTATCTCGTGGGCCATCCGGCGCCGAACGCGAAGAAGGCGGCCAAGAAGAATGCACCGGTGAAGAAACAGCCGACGCTCGATGAAATCATCCAGCAGGCGAAAGCGGCGAAACTCACCGGGCTGGATCTGCAGAGCACCTGGCCGTTGACGCCCGCCGACGTGAAGCGGATCAAGGACGCCGGGCTCGAACTGCATGTGTGGACCGTGGACGATCCGGTGGTGGCGCAGCATTGGATCGAGCTGGGCGCGATGAGCATCACCACCAACCGCGCCGGCTGGCTGCGCGAGCAGTTGAAGCTGTGAACGACTCGGTCGCCGATTCGCCGGAAGTCGCGAAACGCTTTCGCTACTGGCAGACGCGCACGCTGATCGCCGCGATGTTCGGCTACGCGGCGTTTTATTTTGTGCGGAAGAATCTCAGCATCGCGATGCCGGCGATGCAGGAGGACCTGCACATCACCAAGGCGGACCTCGGACTTTTCCTCACCCTGCACGGCGTGCTCTACGGGCTTTCGAAATTCCTCAACGGCCCGCTGGCGGACCGCGTCAACGCGCGGTATTTCATGGTCGCCGGGCTGATGCTCTCCGTCGGCGCCAACGTGTTTTTTGGCATGAGTTCGACGGTGCTGCTGCTCGGCGTCGCGTGGCTGATCAACGGCTGGGTCCAGGGCATGGGCTTCCCGCCGGTGTGCCGGCTGATGACGCACTGGTTCCCGCCGGACAAGCTGGCGACGAAGATGTCGATTTGGAACACGTCGCATTCGATCGGCGCCTGGGTCGCGGTGGTGTTCTGCGGCTACATCGTCGGTTTCGGCTGGCGCTGGTGTTTCTTTGTTCCGGCGATGCTGTGCACGATGGCTGGCGTCGTGCTGTTCATCCTGCTGCGCGACACGCCAAGCTCGGTCGGGCTGCCGGAAATCAAGGAGGAGGGCGCGATCGACTCGCACAAGGAGGACAAGACGACGGCGGAATACCGCCACTTCGTCCGCACGCATGTGTTCGGCAATCCCTACCTGTGGTTCATCTCGTTCGCCAATTTCTTCGTCTACATTCTGCGCTTCGCGATTCTCGACTGGGGACCGACGCTGTTGAAGGAGGCGAAGGGCTTCTCGCTGCAAAACGCGGGTTGGATCGTGGCCGGGTTCGAGGTCTCGGGCCTGATCGGCATGCTCCTCGCCGGCTGGGTGACCGATCGCGTGTTTGGCGGCCGCGGCTCGCGCACCTGCGTCTTTTGCATGATCGGAGCGATCGCCGCGATGCTGGCGTTCTGGCAGATTCCCACGCAATCGCCGGCGTTGTCCGCCGTCCTCCTGGGGGCCGCGGGTTTCTTCATTTACGGGCCGCAAGCGCTGATCGGGATTACCGCGGCGAACATGGCGACGAAACGCGCGGCGGCGACGGCCGCCGGGCTCACCGGGCTGTTCGGCTACCTCAGCACGGTCGTATCCGGCTGGGGGCTCGGCAAGGTCGTCGACCTCGCTGGCTGGAACGTCGCCTTTGGCGTGTTGCTCGGCATCGGCGCGCTCGGCACGTTCATGTTCATCCTGGCCTGGCCGGCCAAGGCGCACGGGTACGCCGAGGCGAAGCCATGAGGACTCCCGCGAGGTGGGCGCAGGGCGGTGTCGTTCTCCGAATTCTGGAGGGACGACCGCCGTGTCGTCCGCGGCCCGCACGGAGGCGGGCCTCCAAAAGACAATGCCGTCCTGGATGTGGGTGGGGTGCCCTCACCCCGCAGTTTGCGTTTCGGCACACATCGCGCCGGGTGGGGGCACCCGGCCCACATTGAGATTAAGTACGGCTCCGTGATCTCGATCCTCAAACCCGCCCCGGTCGCACCTCGCCGGCCCGCGTCGAACATCGATCGCGAATATCGGCGGCTGCGCTGGCAGGTGTTCAGCGGAATCTTCCTCGGGTACGCGGCGTTCTATCTCGTGCGAAAGAACTTCGCGCTGGCGATGCCGGATATCCTGCGGGAGTACCCGCAGTACTCGAAGGCGGCGCTGGGCTCCGCGATGACCGGGCTGTCGATCGCGTACGGCGTGTCGAAGTTCATCATGGGCTCGGTCTCGGATCGCAGCAATCCGCGCTGGTTCATGACGCTCGGGTTGCTGCTGACGAGCGGGGTGACGTTCGCGTTTGGCACGTTCCCGGCGATCTACGGCTCGCTCACGGCCATCGTCGTGCTGCAGACCTTGAACGGCTGGTTCAGCGGCATGGGCTGGCCGCCGTGCGGCAAGACGATGGTCCACTGGTGGAGCACGAAGGAGCGCGGTGTGATTGTTTCGATTTGGAACGTGGCGCACAACGTCGGCGGCGGCGCGGTCGCGAGCCTCGCGCTCGCGGGCGTGCTGCTGTTCCACGGGTGGGGCGCGAAGTTCTTTTTTCCCGCGGTGGTCGCGGCCGCGACGGCCGGGCTGATTGCGCTGCTGCTGCGCGACACGCCGCAAAGCTGCGGGCTGCCGCCGATCGAGGAGTACAAAAACGACTACCCGCCCGACTACTCGGCCGAGCACGAGCGGATCCTGTCCTTCCAGGAAATTTTCTTCGGCCACGTGCTGAACAACAAGTATCTCTGGGCCATCGCCGTGGCGAACGCGTTTGTGTACTTCGTCCGCTACGGCGTGGTGGACTGGATTCCCACCTACCTGCAGACCGCGAAGGGCTTCTCGTTCCAGCAGTCGAGCTTGGCGTGGGCAGTATTCGAATACGCGGCCATTCCCGGCACGATCCTGTGCGGGTGGGTCTCGGACAAGGTCTTCAAGGGCCGCCGGGCGCCGGCGACGATTCTTTTCATGGCCCTCACGCTCGTGGCCCTGATCGCCTACGGGCTCAACCGCCACGGGCCGCTCTGGATCGACATGGTGTCGCTGATTGCGATCGGCTTCTTCGTGTACGGGCCGATCATGATTATCGGTCTGCATGCGCTGGACCTTGTGCCGAAGAAGGCCGCCGGGACGGCCGCGGGGTTCACCGGATTTTTCGGTTATGTGTTCGGCTCGGCGATTGCCGGCACCGGCGTAGGCTGGATCGCCGACCGGTGGGGCTGGGGCGGGGTGTTCGGCACGATGATCGTGTGCTGCCTGCTGACGATGGTGTTCAGCGCGATGACGCTGGGGCACCAGACCACGAGCGCCGGAAAGTGAAGATTATGACGACGACCTTGAGCCAGGCAGGGGCGGGAGCCCATCGCGCGGCCACAACGGTGAAGCGTTCACCCGTTCCGCTGCGATGGCCCTCGTTGGTTTGGTCATCGCAAGGGGTGCGTTGCCTGACAGCGAAGAATCCACCGGGATGTTTTACACTGGAAGAAGACCGCAATCACTTTACGCTTCGTGTTGCGGCGATCGTTCCTACGATGCGCCGCGTAGTCATGCAATCGTGAGCCAGTCGGCGAATACTCCGGCCAATACGCCGCGCGTGTTGGTGGTCGAGGACGAGCCCAAGACTCGTGCCGCTGTCGTGGAGGCACTCCAGCTTGAAGGTTGGACGGTCGAACAGGCCGGCCACGGGCGCGAGATGCTCGCGTCGCTGGATCGAAAGCCGTTTCACCTCGTCGTGCTGGATTGGATGCTGCCCGGCCGCGACGGGGTGGAACTGCTGCAACACGTGCGCGCACGAGGGGAGCAGACTCCCGTGCTGATGCTCACGGCGCGCCATGGAGTCAACGATCGGGTCATCGGCCTGGAAAGCGGCGCGGACGATTACCTGGTCAAGCCGTTCGCGATGGCGGAACTGATCGCGCGATGCCACGCCTTGCTGCGCCGGCCGTTCCTGACGACGAGCGAATTCCTGCAGTGCGGGGACCTGAGGCTTGATACCCACGCCCGGACCGCCACGCGGGGCGGGGAGGAGATCCTGCTCTCTCCGCGCGAGGTCGACCTGCTCGAATACCTGCTCCGTTACCAAGGCCAGATCGTCACCCGCGACATGTTGGAGCGCGACGTGTGGAGGCAGGTTCATCGGTTCACGTCGCTCGACAATGTGATCGATGTACAGATGACCCGGCTGCGCCGAAAAATCGACGGCGAAGGGATGGGAAAGTTGATCGAAACCGTACGCGGGGTCGGTTATCGCATGGGCCCGCCGGCTGAGCCACCGCCGCCCAGCGCTCCGGTCGCGAGCTGAACGGGAATGCCTCGCGGCCTGCACCGCCGCGTTCCCCGCTGCGGCGTGGAGACTCCAGGCTATGCGGGGCGGTTCACAACCGCTGCCGCGCAATGGACGCCTGGGATCAAGCGGACGTTTGCGTCGCGCTCAGGGCCCCGATCACACGGGACGAGTCGACAAATTCCCTCACGTTGCCGCCGAGACCCGATGCGTCGAGAGGGCCACCCGCCGATCGAACTTTGTTCTGGAAGCAGCGCTGCACGTCGCCGAGCGTGCGCAGGCGCGAGAGTTCATCGTTGCTGATCGTCACCTGCAGCACGTCGTCAAAAATCAGAACGATCTCCATCATGCACAGCGAATCGAGCCCCAGGTCCTCGCGCAGGCTAAGCGTGTCGCCGTCCGTTTGGAGCTTGGCGCGCAGTTCACGTTCCACATGACTCTCGACCACTCCGGTGATAATCGCGGGAACGCGCGTGATGTCACGAGTCTGGAGATAGGCACGTGCCGCAGCGTAGGTCGCAAGCGAGCAAAACCTGAGCGACTGGGGCATTGCCGGTTCGTCGAAATTTCGGGGCATGTCCGCGGTGTTCACATTGAAGCTGGAGGCAACAGACCGAAACTGGCGCGCCGTCCGCCTGGGATCGAACGAATCAACCTTACCATCCGGAAAGGTTGGCCGCTTCCCCCTGGGCTCGTCGCACCGTTGGTGGCAATATCCGGTGGCATCCGTGAACCGTTGCGGCTCTCCCACGGCTCTCCCCGTGGTCGTGAGCCACGCCTTGAGCTCTCGCCAAGAAATCACTGACGTCGTGCGGGAACTCTGTCTTGTTCGCAGCACCCTCACCGCCATGACACACCGTTTTCCGCAGCCCGCCACACTCCGCACTGCCTTGGTCCTGCTTGCCTCCATCGTGTTCGGGACTGCGGTCGCGCACGCACAGCCCGGCGGCACCGCCACCATCACCGGTCGCGTTCAAAACGCGGACGCCGGCCTGTACCTCAACAACGCCCGGGTCTCCGTCGAGGGCAGTGAACTGCAAACACTCACGAATGAGGCCGGCGAATACCGTCTCGCCGGCGTGCCGGCCGGCGAAGTGCGCGTGCGCGCGTTCTACACCGGATTGGCGCCGCAGACCATCGTCGTCTCGGCGCTGCCGGGCGCGACGCGGCAGCAGGATTTCCGGTTGAGCGGTGCGCCGCGCGCCGGCGGCCCGGCGGCCGCCGATGCAGTGGTGCTCGATACCTTCGTCGTGTCGACCGCCCGCGAAACGAACGCCGAGGCGATTGCGATCAACGAGCAACGCTTCGCCGCAAATCTGAAGACCGTCGTCTCGACCGAAAGCTTTGGCCCCATCGTCCAGAATAACATCGGCGAATTTCTGAAATACCTGCCCGGGGTCGATGTCGCGACGGACCAGATGAACGTCGTCTCGATCGGATTGCGCGGGCTGCCCTAGGCCTACACCAATATCGCGATTGACGGCGCCGACATCGCGGCCGCCGGCACGGGGAGCCCCGACCGCACGAGTCAATTTCACGCCATCTCGCTCAACAACGCTTCGCGCATCGAGGTCTCGAAGGTGCCCACGCCGGAGATGTCGGCGGCGAGCCTCGGCGGCGGGATCAATCTGATCAGCCGCAATGCGTTCGAGCGCAGTCGGCCGGAATTTCGCTTCAAGACCTACGTGAACCTGAACTCCCACGAAGCTGCCCTGCGGAAGTCGCCGGGCGGCGGCCGGGGCGACGACCAGAAGAGCGTGTACAAATGGCAGCCCGACTTCGATTTCAGCTATGTGGCGCCGTTGGGCAAGCGGCTCGGCATTTCGGTCAATGGCATCAAGAATGACCAATTCAACCTCGCGCGGCGGCTGACGCGGACGTTCAACTCGACCAATGGCGGCGCCAGCCCGGACCGGCCCTACCTGCAACAATACAGCACGAATGTGTTCCCCGTGTACGAACACCGCTACTCGGCCGGACTGCGCGTCGATTGGAAACTGGCGCCCGTCGACAGCCTGACGTTTTCCTACACCGGCAGCTACCTGCACCAGGATTACGAGCAACACTCCACCACGTTCAATGCCGGCAACAATCCGGCGTCCTTCGGCCGCGATTTCACGCATGGGGCGGCCGCGGGCGGTTCCGTGAGCACGTCCTTGGCGACCCAATACGCCGATACGCGGAACAACACGGGGCGGCTCAGCTACCGCCACATGGGCGCCGACTGGGAAGTCACGGCGATGGTCGGTCTCAACCGCTCGAAATTCTGGTACCGCCAGCTCGCGTACAGCCAGCTGCAGGCGATGGCGGGGCAGTTGACGAACGTGCGCGTCGATTTCGACGGTTTCGAACAATATCGCCCGGGCATCATCACCGTCCGCAATGCCGCGGGCCAGGTGATTGATCCCGCGCCGTTGAGCAACTTCCGCTTCAACAACGGCGGGATCACCACGCGGGACAACGAGGGGAATTCGAAGGATGCGCGGCTCGACCTGCGCCGGTCTTTCGGCTTCCGCTCGATGACGGGTGCGATCAAGGCCGGCGTTTCGTCCCGGGAGGAGCTGAAGACCCGCGATTTCAATTCCTTCACCGCGGCCTACGTGGGTCCCGATGGCCGCGCGAATTCGGGCGACGAAGGCTACGCCGATTTGCAGCAGCGCGGCATTGACCTCACCAACGTGGCATTCGTGCGCTACGGCGTGTCGCGCGAGGCCTTTCCGGCGGTGCAATTCCCGAGCGCTTCCAAGGGCTACGCGCTGTTCAGGGCGCATCCGGATTATTTCAGCGTGGATCGCGCGACCGATGCGCGCAACGAAGCGATCAACGAGGACCAGATTACCGAGCGGATCGACGCCGCGTACCTGCTGGGCGACCTCTCGCTGCTGCACAACCGGCTGCGAGTCGTGACCGGCGTGCGTTTCGAGCGCACCACCGACAATGGCCGGACCGTGCTGCAGGACAACATTGCGCAATACCAGAAGGACGCCAACGGCAAGGTGCTCCTGCAGGCCGGCCGTCCGGTGCTCGTCTACCCGACGCCGCGGAGCGTCGACCAGCAAATCGCGCACGACGCATTGATCTATACGCGGCTCGGGCTGCACCAGAGGAAGTCGTATGAGGATTTTTATCCGAGCCTGAATGCCTCGTACAACGTGCAGGAGAACCTCGTCGCGCGGTTCGGGCTGGCGCGCACCCTGGGCCGGCCGAATTTCGGCAACATCCTCGGTCCGACGTCGATCACGCAGGTGGCGTTCGAAGATCCGAGCGCGACCGGGGCGCGGCTGGGGACGATCACGACGAAGAACCCGGATTTGAAACCGTGGACCGGCATCGCGGGTGACGTCCGGCTCGAATACTACACGAAGAACGGCGGCGAAGTCTCGGTCGGCTACTTCCGGAAACAGATCAAGAATTTCTTCGCCAACTCGATCTTCCTCGCGACGCCGGAGTTTCTCGAAGCGCTCGGCCTGTCGCAGGACTTCGTCGATTTCGAAGTGCGGGCGCCCTACAACATCAATGGCATCGTCCACATCACCGGCACCGAATTCAACGTGAGCCAGTCGCTCGCTTTCATGCCCGGCCTCGCGCGGTATTTTCGCGTGTTTGCCAACGCGACGCTTGTGCACAACCAGGGGCCGCAGGAGGCGGATTTCCGCGGATTCACGCCGCTGAACATCAACGGTGGCTTCAATTTCAACCGCCGGCCTTTTTCGCTGTACGTGAAAGGCACGCTCGTCGGCCAGAAACGAACCGGGCCCGCGAACGCGACGCAATTGGGCGCGAATTCATGGGGTTATCAGGCCACGCGACTGCGCTGTGATGTGTCGCTCGATTACCAGTTGTCCAAGCGGTACGGGCTTTTTGTCTCCGGCCGGAACATCTTTAACGATCGCGACCAGGTTTACGCCTACGGTCCGACCACGCCGGGCTACGCGAAATTCAGCAGCGAGGGCGAATACGGCGTGCTCTTCCAGTTCGGGCTGCGCGGGCAGTTTTGAGGCCGCGCCATCGGGCCCTCACACGTCCAGCGACTCGCCGGCTTTCAACGCGCGGACGGTGTGCGCCGACTTCGCGGCCTGCGCGGCAAACGCGGCGCCGTCCTGCGCGATGATCGGCCACGTGTTGTAGTGAATCGGCACCGCGACCTTGGGTTTGAGATAATCGAGCGCCAGCACCGCGTCGTCCGGCCCCATCGTGAAATTGTCGCCGATCGGGATCAGCGCCAGATCGAGCCCCGCGCGGCCGATGAGCTGCATGTCCATGAACAGCGCCGTGTCGCCGGCGTGATAGACCGTCTTGCCGTCGGCTTGAATCAGCAGGCCGCACGGCACGCCGAGATAGATGGGATGCAGCCCGGCTTCGACGCTGGAGGTGTGGTGCGCGAGCGTGAGCTTCACGCGACCGAAGGGGAAATTGTGGGCGCCGCCGGGATTCATCGCGTGGGTTTTCGCGCCCTTCGCGCCCAGGTACTCGGCGAGCTCGTAGTTGGCGATGACGGTGGCGTCGCAGCGTTTCGCGATTTCGACGGCGTCGCCGGAGTGATCTTCGTGCCCGTGGGAGACGAGCACGAAGTCGCACTTTACGTCCACGGCCTTGATTTTGGCCGCCGGATTGTCGTTGAGGTAGGGATCGATGATCAGCCGCGCTTTGGCGGTCTCGAGCAGACAACAGGAATGGCCGAGATAGGTGAGGCGCATAGGGTGGAAAAGTAACAAGTACCAAGGACCAAGGATCAAGAATGAGAGGTGGTTCGGAATTGGCGCTGAACGGGAATCCGTCCTTCCAGCACATCATTCAGCCTCCTGCTACTTGATCCTTGGAACTTGTCACTTCCCGCTGGCCGCCGCGGCGATCCAGGCCTGCGCCGCCGCCAGGTCCTGTGGCGTCAGCGCGTGGCTCGCGGGAATCGATTGCAGTTTCACCTCGGCGCCGCCGGCGCGGAGCAAAGCCGCCAGCCGTGCCGGGTGGTCCGGCGGTACGAGGGGATCCGTGCTGCCGTGGCAGAGCAGCACGCGTTTGCCGGCGAGCGAATCCGTGGCCGCCGGTTGGTCGAGCACCACCATGGGGCGAAACAGCATGCCGCCGCCGAGGGTTTCCGGCCGCAACAGCAGCAGGGTGGCGGCGATGTTGGCGCCGTTGGAAAAGCCGACCGCGTAGAGCCGCGACAGCTCGAGGCGGTAATGTGCCGCCGCGGCGACGAGGAAATCGCCCAGCGCCTGCGTGCGGCGGGCGATCTCCGGCGGATCGAACACGCCTTCGGCAAGCCGCGCGAAGAAGCGCAGGGCGCCGCCTTCGCTCACATCGCCGCGCGGGCTGAGCAGCGCCGAACCGGGCGAAATCGCCCGACCCAAGCGCAACAAATCGTTCTCGTTGCCGCCCGTGCCGTGGAGCAGCAGCAGCGGCGGAGCGGTCGAGACCGATCCCGGCTCGTACACATGATGATAGGTGAAGTGAGGCATGGAGCATCGCGCAGACCGCGACGGCAGAAGCGACGCGGCAATGAAAGGCACCCGGCCCGAAGCGCAAGTGGCGCGTTGTAGGGCGGGGTCGCCTGACCCCGCCGAAATGCATTTCGAACTGATCGGCGGCGGGGTCGGGCGACCCCGCCCTACACCAGGCGAGTCATTGCGGGCGCGTCGTCACTCCGCGTCGATTTTCCGGATACGCGTGAGGTGCCGACCGCCTTCGAACTCGGTGGCGAGCCACGTCTGGACGATCTTCAACGCCTCGGCTTCAGGGACGGTCCGCTGGCCAATCGAGAGCACATTGCCGTCGTTGTGCGAACGATTCCAGATCGCGAGCTGCTCGTTCCAACACACGCCGCAGCGAATGCCGCGGATGCGGTTGGCGACAATCGCCTCACCGTTGCCGGAACCGCCCAGCACGATCCCGCGCTCGAATTCACCGCGGGCGACGGCCTGGGCCACGGGCCGGATGAAGTCCGGGTAGTCGCAGGCGGCGTCGGAAAAAGTCCCGAAGTCACGCACCGTGTGCCCGGCGTCGAGCAGCATGCCCTTGATGGCTTCCTTGTAGGCGAAGCCGGCGTGGTCGGAACCGATGGCGATGGTGAAAAGACGAGACATGGGAGGAACGTGGGCAGGTAAACCCGGGGAAACTCCGGCGGGTTAAGGGTGTCGTTATTCAGGTCCGCGTTTCGACTCGCAAACAAATTTCCCGCCATGAAAACGAAACTCCCCGTCATCCTTTGCACCGCCGCGTTCCTCGTCGCTGCCGGCTGCTCCACCGTTGATTCGCGCATCGCGAAGAACCGTGCGGCCTTCAATACCTGGCCCCCCGCCGTGCAGGACAAGGTCGTGCAGGGCCAGATCGACATTGGTTTTACGCCTGACCAGGTCCGGGTCGCGCTCGGCGAACCCGATCGCGTGTGGTCGCGCACGACGACCGACGGCACCTCGCAGGTGTGGAGTTTCCGCGATCGCGGGCCACACTTCGGTTTTGGGATCGGTGTCGGCACGGGCTCGTTCGGCCGGCACGGCGGCTCCTTCGGCAGCGTCGGCCTCGGCACTGGCACGGGTTACTTGGACGACGAGAAGATGGGCGTGGTCTTCGACCCGACCGGTCGCGTGTCGTCGATCGAAACGCGGCAGCGGACGCGGTGAGAAGGGAGGGCGGGCTGCAGCCACGCTCCGCGGCCGGTCTCCTGATTGGGTGGGCCGCCCCCTTGGTTTTCGTTGCGGGCAAGATTCTTTTGCCCGGAGGACTTCAGGGCCGCCGCTCCAGGAGGGCCAGGACCGCAGCGGTGTCGGCGAGATTTTGAACCGCGGCGGTCGGTGAATGCTCGCGGAGTTGCTCCAGCGTCGCGCCGCCAGTCGCGACGGCGAGCGTCCGCGCGCCGATGATTTTGCCGCAGGCGATGTCGTGCGGCGTGTCGCCGATAATCCACACGTCGTCGGCGGCAAAATTCACCCCATGCCGTTCGAGCGCGCGGCGCACCGCGTGGGGACCGAGTTCGTTGCGGTGCTCGCTGTCGTCGGCAAACGCGCCGAACGCGAAGTGATCCCACAGCCCGTGATGGGCGAGCTTCAGCTGCGCGCCGCGCCGCATGTTGCCGGTGAGCAAACCCTGTGCGAACCCGCCGTGCTCGGTCGCGGCGCGGAGAATCTCGCGGACGCCCGGCAGCACGCGAGTTTGCGGATTGTTCATTTCGGCCGGTAGCGCGGCGACGTAGCCTTCGAAATAGCGCTCGAAGTTCTCGCGCGTCGCGGACAGCGCGAACTTCCGGAAGACCTCGCGCATGATCCACATGTCGGTCCGGCCCGCGAAATCGATGTCGGCCAGCAAGCCGTCGATGCCGAACACGTCGCGCAGCGCACGCTGGAGCGCGCGCATACCCGCACCGCCGGAGGCGATCAGGGTGCCGTCGATGTCCCAGAGCAGGAGGTGTTTCACAGCGCGTGAATCGCGCGCTTGCTCACAGCGAGGCCGGCTTCCTTCACCGCCTCGCTCATCGTCGGATGCGCGTGAATCGTGCGGCCGAGATCCTCCGCGCTGCCGCCATACTCCATGTGGGTGACGACTTCGCTGATGAGCTCACCGGCGTTGGCACCGAGAATCTGCGCGCCGAGAATCCGATCGGTTTTCGCGTCGGCGATAATCTTCACGTAACCGTCCACCGCGGCGGCGGAAATCGCGCGACCGTTTGCCGCGAAGTTGAAGCGGCCGACGTTCACCGCGAGGCCCTTCGCCTTCGCGGCATCCTCGCCGAGTCCCACCCCCGCGACCTCGGGACTCGTGTACACGATGCCCGGCACGAGGTCCCAATTGATGTGACCGTGCTTGCCGGCGATCCATTCGGCGACGGCAACACCGTCCTCCTCCGCCTTGTGCGCGAGCATCGGGCCAGCGACGACGTCACCGATCGCCCAGATGCCCGCGACGTTCGTGCGCAGCTGCGCGTCGACCTTGACACGCTTCTTTTCGTCGAGCTTCACGCCGGCCTGGTCGAGCGCCAGTCCGTCCGCAAAGGGTCGGCGGCCGACGGCCACGAGCACCTTGTCCGCGGCGAATTCCAGCTTCTTGCCTTCGCGCTCGGCCGTGAGCACGCCGTGGGCGAACCCGGTCACTTTCGCGCCGACTTCGATCTTCAGTCCCTGCTTCTGCAGCAGCCGCGTGAAGTTGCGCACGATGTCGTCGTCGTAGTTCGCGACAATCTTCGGCAGAAACTCCACGACCGTGACGTCGCTGCCGAGCCGCGACCAGACGGAGCCGAGCTCGAGTCCGATGGCGCCGCCGCCGACGACCACGAGTTTCTTCGGCACGGCGGCGAAGGCGATCGCGTGATCGCTCGAGACGATGGTCTGGCCGTCGAACTTCATGAACGGCAGCTCGACCGGCGCGGAGCCGGTGGCGATGACGATGTTTTTCGCGGTGAGCTGACGGGGCGAGGGCGCCCCGTCTCCAGTGACTTGAATCGTGTTGGCCGAGACAAACGAGGCGGCGCCGGCGACGACCGTGATCTTGCGCGCCTTGGCGAGCTGGCTGACCCCGCCGACGAGCTTGGTCACGACGTCGTCCTTCCGCTTCATGAACGCGGCGAAATCGACCTCGACGCTGCCCAGTTTGATCCCGTGCTCCGGCGCGTGCTGCCGCGCCCACATCACGTGCTCGCTCGAATGCAGCAACGCCTTCGAGGGAATGCAGCCCACGTTGAGACAGGTGCCGCCGAGCGTCGGCCGCTTTTCGACGAGCGCGACCTTCAGCCCCAGCTGCGCGGCGCGAAACGCGCAGACGTACCCGCCGGGCCCGGCGCCGATGACGATCAGATCATATTCAGAGGACATGTTTTTTTGTCACAGAGGTCACAGAGGCGGCACAGAGGGCACGGAGGGAAAACTCTGTGACCTCTGTGCCGCCTCCGTGCACTCTGTGTCCCAAAATCAAATTGAGAGCAGGAGTCGTGTCGGATCCTCGATCGCCTGTTTCACCTTCACGAGGAAGGTGACCGCCTCCTTGCCGTCGACCAACCGGTGGTCGTAACTGAGCGCCAGATACATCATCGGGCGAATCACGACCTGGCCGTTCAGCGCGATCGGCCGCTCGGTGATGGCGTGCAGGCCGAGAATAGCGCTCTGCGGCGGGTTGATGATCGGCGTCGAGAGCATCGAGCCGAAGATGCCGCCGTTCGTGATGGTGAACACGCCGCCTTCGAGATCGGCCAACGTGATCTTGCCGTCGCGCGCGCGTTTCGCCGCGTCGGCGATGGCGCGCTCGATTTCCGCCATGCCGAGCGTGTCGCAGTTGCGCACGACCGGGACCATCAGCCCCTTCTCGGTCGAAACGGCGACGCCGAGGTCGTAGTAATGATTCTCGACGATGCTGTCGCCTTCCAGCTGGGCGTTTACCGCCGGCACTTCCTGCAATGCGTGGACGACGGCCTTCGCGAAGAACGACATGAACCCGAGCTTCAGCCCGTTCTTCTTCACGAAGTCGTCCTGGTACCTGGCGCGGAGCGCCATCACCGCCGACATGTCCACTTCGTTGAAGGTGGTGAGCATCGCCGCCTCGTGCTGCGCGGCGACAAGCCGCTGCGCGATTTTCGCGCGCAGCGGGGACACCTTCCTGCGCGTTTGGCGTTGACCGGCCGGGGCGGAGGCCAACGCGGGTTCGGTCCGCGCCTTAATGGGCGCGGCTACGGGAGTGACGGGCGCGGCTACGGGAGTGACGGGTCCGGGTGGTTTCGCTTCGCCCGCCGCCAGCATGTCGCCCTTGGTGACGCGGCCGCCCTTGCCGGTGCCGGCGATGTTCGCCGGATCCACACCGGTTTCGCCGGCGAGCCGGCGGACGGCCGGTGACTGCGGCGCGTCTTTCGCCGCGGAAGCGGTCGAGGGCACGGCGCCGGGCGCCGGAGCATTGGGATGGGCGATCTCGCCGGTCGCGGTCTTTTTCGGCTCGGCGCTGCCGGTGGCTTTTGCGGTGTCGATCGTCGCGACCACCTGGCCAATCTTCACTTCGTCGCCTGCGGCGACCTTCAACGAAATCTTGCCGGCGGCCTCTGCCGTGCCTTCCGAGGTGATCTTGTCGGTCTCGAGTTCGAAGAGCGGCTGGTCCTTCTGGACCGTGTCGCCGTCGTTGACGTGCCACTTGGCGAGAATGCCCGAGCTGATCGATTCGCCCATGGGCGGGATTTTCACGTCGAGGAGAGCCATGGTGGAAAATTAAGCGCGAAGAAGCAAAGGCACGCGAGGGTTCGCAAAGAGTGTAAACGAATTCAGCTTGGCGAATCTTCGCGAGCTCTTTGCAGCTTTGCGCTTGGAGTTCAGATGGTGAACGCTTGTTTGAGGAACGCGGCGAGTTCGAGCTTGTGTAACGCGAGCGAACCGACGGCGGGGGAGGCCGACGCATCGCGGCCGGCGTAGTGCGGTTTTCGGCCAAACACTTCCTCGAGTTGCGGCGCGATCCAGGCCCATGCGCCCATGTTTTCTGATTCCTCCTGCGCCCACACGAGCTTTGCGTCGCCGTATTTCTTCGCGATTTCGGCGAGCCGTTTGCGGTGCAGCGGGTAAAGCTGCTCGATCCGCACGATGGCGGCATCGGCGTGCTTATGTTTCCCGCGGTAATCGATCAGATCGTAGTACACCTTGCCCGAGCAGAGAATCAGCCGGGTCGGCGTCTTCGCATCGGCGGGGAAGGGCGCCCGCGTGGTGCCACCGAATCCGGGATCATCGATGATTTCCTGGAAACCGCCGCCGGTGAATTCTTCGATCCGCGACGTGCACGCCGGATGCCGCAGGAGCGATTTCGGCGACATCACGACGAGTGGCTTTTGAAAATCCCGCTTCATCTGCCGCCGCAACGCGTGGAAGAAGTTCGCCGGCGTCGTGATGTTCGCGACCTGGATGTTGTCCTCGGCGCAAAGCTGGAGGAAGCGCTCGAGCCGTGCCGAGGAGTGCTCGGGGCCCTGGCCTTCGTAGCCGTGCGGCAGGG
>Ga0082335_1001573_pt1 | contig 47302 bp, 43 predicted proteins | sample Subgrocontami58m_FD_72375 | JGI IMG/M metagenome (GOLD analysis project Ga0082335, IMG submission 72375) | Subsurface groundwater microbial communities from S. Glens Falls, New York, USA - GMW37 contaminated, 5.8 m (SPADES assembly) (version 2) ...
GGACGCTGCCTAACGGCGGAGGGACGCTGCCGGCTGCCGGTTTTAGCGCGACATTCAACTATATCAACGGCTCGCCGTTGGATTTTGACGTGATAGGGACGCCGGCGAGTTTCATCGTCGAGCGCTGGGACGGCGCGAACTGGTTTCCTACGACCTTGAATGCGGGCTGTACCGCCAACCCGGGAACCAATCTGTGCAAGCAGATCAATGGTCTCACGGCCACGGCCTTCGGCGACTTCGCCATCGGCGAAGCGCGTGCGGGATTCAATCCGAATCCCGGTGCGTTCAATGTTTTTGAATCCACCACCCCCGCGGGATCGGTGTTGGGGCGCCTGTATACCGAGCGCCTGGGCGCCGGTGCTTTTGCGGTTTCGATCGTCGCCGTGCTCAACAACGCGATCAACCCTGCCCCGTCGACCGCAGCGCTGACCGTGGCTATCATCGATGCCAGTCCGACGGGCGGCACGCTGACTGCTGCGAGCAATTGCCGCACCACCTGGACCACGGTGATTCAGACCCAGACCGTTCCCGCGGCGGTGGCGTGGGCAAGCGGACGCATCAACGTGAACATCACGGCGCCCGTACAGGCGGTGCGCAATGCGCGCATCCGCGTGACCCAGGGCGCGAACGTCGGTTGTTCCACCGACAATTTTGCGATCCGCCCACAGGCGTTCACCGTCACTTCAACGGACGCGACCCAGACCAACACCTCGGGCCCACCGGCGATCAAGACCGGCGCGAATTTCAATCTCACCGCGGCATCGGGGGTGGGTTACGACGGCGCCCCAAGCCTCGACAACACGCAGGTGGTGGGGACTCCAACCGCGGGCGCGATCGGCGGAAGTTTCAGTGCGGCTCCCGTGGTGACCGGGACGGCAACCGGCGCCGGCTTTTTTTACAGCGAGGCCGGCAATTTCGGCCTGAACGCGAACGCCGTCTTTGATTCCAGCTTCACGAGCGTCGATCAGCCCAACGATTGCACTGCGGACTTTTCGAACACGCCGGTAGGAGGCAGATACGGCTGCTCGTTTGGCAGCACCGCTATCGCCCAAACTCTCGGCGTCAGCGGTTTTGGACGTTTTATCCCGGATAATTTCACCGTGAGCCTCAATACGCCGCAGTTCGCTACCGGGTGCGGGACGTTTACCTATGTCGGGACGACGGTTTCCTATGTCACCGTGCCGGTACTCACCGTGACGGCGCGCAACGGCACCAATAACGGCCTTACCAATGCGACCACCACCAACTATGGCGGCGCCTACATGAAAATGACCAATGCCAGCCTGACTCCCATTACCCAGGGCGGCCGTTATTCACGCTTCGACGCCCTTGGCGGAGGCACCACGCCCGCGCTCGATCCCACCGGCTTGCCGGCGATCGCGGGCGATCCGGCCATCGGGACTTTTGCCGCCGGCGTGGGCACGCTCACATTTGGCTCGGGCACCGGGCTGGCATTTGCGCGCAGTACCACCACGCCCAGCGCACCCTTCAATGCCGATATCGCGCTCGCGCTCAACGTGATAGACGCCGACGGCGTGGCCTATGCAGCGAATCCGGCATCCTTCGGCGCGGCAGCGGCCGGTAACGGTATTGGCTTCAACAGCGGCAAGACCATGCGCTTCGGACGGCTGCGCGTTTTGAATTCCAGCGGCTCGCAATTGATCGCAATGCCGATCACGATGCAGGCGCAATACTGGAACGGCAGCGGCTTTGTCCTGAACACGGACGACAACTGTACCGCGATAGTGCCCGGCAACGTCGCGTTGGGGAATTACCAGAAGAACCTGAACTCTGGCGAGACCGTCGTGTCGGGCGGCGGCACGTTCAGCGCCGGCGCCGCCACGTTGCGGCTGTCGGCGCCCGGCGCGGCCAACAACGGCAGTGTCGACGTGTCGGTGAACCTGACCGGCGCACCGGCAGGCGCCTCGTGCACCGCCGGCATGCCGGCGAGCACGGGTTCCAACCTGACTCATTTGCAGGGCTTGTGGTGTACCCCGCCCGGAACCTACGCCAGAGATCCGACCGCGCGCGCGACTTTCGGCCTCTACAGGGACACCGATCAGCGGGTCTACCAGCGCGAGAATTACTGACGGCGGCATTGACAACGCGGGCACCTTGACTTAGTTTCAACTATGCAGCCACTCTGGAGATGAACTGGATCTTGTTCACGCGCAAACGCAAGCCCGGATGGCTCGCTTTCGGGCTGCATCAGGACCGTGTCGACCTCGTGCATATCAGGCGCGCGGCCAATGGCAGGCCTGAAGTCGTGTTGTGCGATTCCTTCCGCAAGGAAGGCGGCGACGCCGCCACGCTCGCGCGACTGCGCAAAGAACTCAAGCTCGACCAGTACCGGCTCACCACGCTGCTCGGCAGCGAGCATTACCAGTTGCACCAGCTCGACGCGCCCAACGTGCCGCGCGAGGAATTGAAGGCCGCGGTGCGCTGGAGCGTCAAGGCCAGCATCGATTATCCGCTCGAGTCGGCGACCGTCGACGTGCTCGACATTCCCGTTAATCCCGAGGCGCCGTCGGCGGATCACTCGGTCTACGCGGTGACTGCGAAGAACAGCGCGATCGAGCACTGCATACAGCCGTTCAAAGAATCCAAACTCGCGCTCGAGGCGATCGACATTCCCGAGCTCGCGCAGCGTAATGTCGCCGCCTTGTTCGAGCGCGACGGGCACGGGGTTGCGCTGTTCGCCTTTTATGAGCGCGAGGCGATACTGACGTTTTCGCACGCCGGCGAGCTCTACACGACGCGGCGCATCGAAATGCCGCTCGCGCAACTCATTACCGACGACGCCACGCGCCGCAACGAGCAGTTCGAGCGCATTGCGCTCGCCCTGCAGCGCTCGCTCGATCATTTCGAGCACCAGTATCGCCACCTGCCGCTGACCCGATTGCTGCTGGGGCCGTTACCGCAGGATAGCGGATTGCAGGCCCGCCTCGCATCGGACCTTGCGTTGCCGGTCGAGACCATCGATCTCGCGGCGGTGATGGACTTTTCCGGCGCCCCGGAACTGAAGCACCCGGCGCGCCAGTCGCAATGCCTGTCTACGATAGGCGCGGCATTGCGCGGTGAGGAAGCGGCGGCATGAGCCAGCAGATCAACCTGCTCAATCCGATTTTCCGCAAGCCGCGGTTTTCGTTCACTTCGGCCACCGCAATGCTGTACGGCGTCATCATTGCGGCCGCGCTGACGGCATGCGTCGCGGTCTACGAGGATTATTTGCTGCGCGCGCTGCGCGTGCAGGCAGGGGCGGTCGAAAGCACGCTCAAGGACGTCCGCACGCAGCACGACAAGCTGGCCGCCGAGCTGGCCGCGCGCAAGCCCGACTCCCAGTTCGCGACGCGGATCGCGCAACTCGAAGCCCGGCTCAGGAATCGCCAGGAAGTCATTGCAGCCCTGCAAGGCGGAGTCGTCGGGAACCCCGACGGGTTTTCGGAATACCTGCGCGTGTTATCGCGTCAGGGCATCGAGGGGCTGTGGCTGACCGGTTTTGATATCTCGGCGGGCGGCGCTGAACTCACGCTATCGGGCCGTACCCTGAGCGCGGATCTGGTGCCCACGTATCTGCAACGCCTCAACCAGGAAAAACCGCTGCAAGGCCGGCAGTTTGCGACGATGCGCATCGGCCAGTCGGCGGCAGACCGGGCGCCCACCCCTGCCAATCCGGGCGCCAAAGGCGCCCAAGCGCCTCCTGCGTTACCGCCGTACCTCGAGTTCACGATTGCTTCGGACGGACTCGGCGCCGACGCGAAGCCGCCACTCGGAGCCGGCGCGCAGCCTGTCCCTGCGGCGGAGGCGCTGAAATGACGCAGTTTTGGCGCAATGTTGCCGCGAAAATAGATGCGCTGGCGTTACGCGAACGCCTGATCGTGTTCGCCGCACTGGTGGCAGTGGTCGTCTACGGCATTTTTGCGGCGTCCGTCGACCTGTCGCACTGGCGTCAGAAAACCCTGCATACCCAGCTTGCGAAACAACGCACCGAACTGGCGGAGCTGCAGTCCAAGACCGCGGCGCTGCAGCGCAAACAAGTCGATCCTGACGCCGCGAACCGTGCCCGCGTCGAAGACCTCGGCCGGCAGATCATCGAGATCGAAAACACGCTCAAAGACCTGCAGAAGAACCTCGTTCCAGCGCAGCGCGTGAATGCGCTGCTGCAGCAAATGCTGACGGCCGATACGCGGTTGCAACTGGTATCGTTGCGCTCGCTGCCGGTGGCGCTGCTGCTGGTGCGCCCCGCGAGCCCGGCTGCGGCCGGCGTCACCGCGCCCGCGCCAACGCCGCACGCTGATGCGGGAGATGTCAACGTCTACAAGCATGGCGTCGAGATGACGCTGCAGGGCAGTTACGCCGATTTGCATGATTACCTCGCGCGACTCGAGCAATCGCAGTGGCGCATGTTTTGGTGGCGTGCCAGGCTTTCCACCGAAGACTCGCCGAGGCTGACGCTGACGGTCACGCTCTACACCTTGAGCCTCGACAAGGGGTGGCTTGAAGTATGAAACAGGGTCATACTTGGCTGCAAATGGCGTCCTTGGCTGCGTTGCTGGCGGGTCAGACAGCGTATGGCGCGCAAATCATGTACGATCCGACGCGCCCTCCCGTCGGCGCGCGCCCGGCCGATGCCGGTGATCAGCCCGGGAGCGGCCCGGTGCTGCAGAGCGTGATGATCATGTCCAACACGCGCTCCGCGGTCATCGGCGGCGAACGGGTCGAACTCGGGGGCAAGTACCGCGATGCGCAGGTCGTCAACATCACCGAGAATGAAGTCGTATTACGCCGTGCGGCGGGCACCGAATCGTTGAAGATGTATCCGCGGGTAGAGATGAAAGCGGCTAAAACGGTTCAGCCGGTGCCGCCAGAACCCGCACCCGCGCGCCCGCGCCGCGGCAGCCGCCAATGAATCCGGGAGCAAAAAGGGTGAGCAACGGCCTGATTGCAATGCTGGTGGCATTGAGCGTCGCGGCATGCACCTCCAGGATCATCAAAGAAAGCGAAGTCCAGCGGCAGGTCGAAGCCGAGATCATGAAGGCGGAGAAAAACCAGCCGACGCCCAAGCCGACACCGACACCAGTGACGCCGGACGCCGTGTCCCGGGCGTTACTGCCGCCGCTGACCGTGGAAATGCCGGCGCTGACAACGCCAACCGAAACGCGCTTTGACCTGAACGTCAATAACGCCCCGGCGAACCAGGTCTTCATGGCGCTGGTGTCCGGCACGCGCAACAGCATGCTGGTGCATCCCGATGTCGCGGAAACGATTACGGTCAATCTCAAGGACGTCACCGTGATCGAGGCGCTGGAATCGATCCGTGAAATCTACGGTTACGAGTACAAAATCCAGGGCACGCGCATCTACATCCAGCCGGTCACGGTTCAGACGCGCCTGTTTCAGGTCAACTATCTGGCGGGGCGCCGCGCCGGCCGCGCCGAAGTGCGCGTGTCCTCGGGTTCGATCCAGGGGGCGCCGACGGGTGCGCCGGGCGCAGCCCCGGCCGCAGCGCCCGGCGCCGGCGCTGCGACCTCCCAAGGACTCGAGAGCAGCCGCGTTACCACTTCGTCGGACAACGATTTCTGGGGCGACGTCAATGCCGCCATCCGCACCATTATCGGCACCGCGGCCGACCGCAGCGTGGTCGTGAATGCCAACTCCGGGATCATCATGGTGCGTGCGTTGCCCAAAGAGCTGCGCTCGGTGGAACAGTATCTGAAGGCGATGGCGCTCATGGTCGAGCGTCAGGTGATGCTGGAAGCCAAGATCATCGAAGTCTCGCTGGCCGATCAGTTCTCGTCGGGCATCAACTGGAGTGCATTCAGAACGGGGCCTAACAGCCGTTTCGCCGGCGGCGTGGTGAGTCCGGGGACGACACTGCGCACCGACGGCAGCCTGTTTAACACGGATATCAACATCAATCCCGCGGCGACCGACCCGCAAAATCCCGATCCGCTTACCGGACTGGCGGCGGGAGGCTCGCTGACCAGCCGCCTGTCGGCTACGGCGGCCGCGCCGGGGGCGATTTTAGGCCTGGCGTTTCAGACCAGCAGCTTCGCCGCGCTGCTGAATTTTCTGGAGTCCCAGGGCACGGTGCATGTGTTGTCGAGCCCGCGCATCGCTACGATCAATAATCAGAAAGCGGTGATCAAGGTCGGCACCGATGAATTCTTTGTAACCAATATCACTACCACGACCACCGCGGCGACCGTCGCAGGCGGAGCGGCGACGGTGTCGCCAACGATCACCACGCAGCCTTTTTTCTCGGGCATTGCGCTCGATGTGACGCCGCAGATTTCCGCGGACGACCAGATCACGCTGCATATCCATCCCTCGGTGAGCGTGGTGACAGACAAGACCAAGGTCGTGAATCTCGGTGTCGGCGGCCTGATCACCTTGCCGCTCGCCTCGAGCAGCATCAACGAGAGCGATACCATCGTGCGCGTGCAGGACGGCACGATAGCCGCGATCGGCGGATTGATGAGACAGCAGCAATCCAATACGCGCTCAGGCCTTCCTGGCACCACGGAGTCCGCGGCTGGGGCCCTGGTAGGCACCCGCAATCAGCAGCTCACCAAGAGCGAGCTCGTGATCCTGCTCAAAGTCACGATCATCCGCGGGGACGCCGCCTGGCAGCAACAGGCGCAGGAGCTTAATGAACGCATGCAGTCCATACGGCGGCCGCCTGCCGCCGATGCCAAGAACTGAGTCGCAACCCCCACTCGCAACCTGCAGCGCATAATGTACCAATCCCACTTCGGCCTGCAGGAGCTGCCCTTCGGACTCGCGCCGGACACGAGCTTCGTCTATACGTGCGCAAGCCATCAGGAAGCGCTCAACACGCTGCTCGTCGCCGTCAAGAATGGCGAGGGCTTCATCAAGATTACCGGCGAGGTGGGCACCGGCAAGACGCTGCTGTGCCGAACTTTCCTCTCGATGCTCGACGACACGTTCGCGTCAGCCTATATCCCCAATCCTTATCTCGAGCCGCGCACGCTGCTGCTGGCGCTTGCCGAAGAACTCGGCGTGAGCCTGGTGAAGGAAGAGGACCAGTACCACCTGATCAAAGGCCTGACGCAGGCGCTGCTCGATTTTGCGGTCGAGGGCAAATCGGTGGTGCTGTGCCTGGACGAAGCGCAGGCGATGCCGATCGAGAGCCTGGAGGCACTGCGCCTGCTGACCAACCTCGAGACCGAGAAAAGGAAGCTGCTGCAGGTGGTGTTGTTCGGTCAGCCCGAACTCGACGCCAAGCTCGCGGGAGAGTCGGTGCGTCAATTGCGCCAGCGCATCACTTTCCAGTATCGACTGGCCGCGCTCGGGCATGATGAGGTCGATTATTACCTGTCGCACCGGCTGCGAGTCGCCGGCTACCGCGGCAATCGCCTGTTTGCCAAGGCGGCGGTGCGCGCCCTGCACCGCGCGAGCGGCGGGATTCCGCGGCTGGTGAATATCATCGCGCACAAATCGATGTTGCTCGCCTTTGGCGAGGGCTCGATGCAGGTCGTGGCGCGCCACGTGCGCGCGGCGACCAGCGATACCCCGGCGGCGCAACGCCGGCACTGGTGGTGGTTCGGATTCGCAATGCTGCTCGTGTCGGCATGCGGCATCGGCTGGGCGATGCTCGGGTAAGCACATGAGCCTTATCAACCAGATGCTGCGGGACCTCGATCGGCGGCGTGCGTCGAGCGCGGAGCGCAGTGCGCTTCCGGACCAGCTCCGGGTGCTGCCGTACGCGGAGAAATCCAGCTTGCCCTGGTGGATACTGGGTGCTGGCGGCGCGCTCGTGCTGATCCTGGCGCTCGCGTGGTTCCTCACCGATCGACTGCGGAACTCACCACAGACCAGCCCTGCGCCGCAGGTGAAGGTTGCGCCGCAGCCGCCACCCATCGCGCCACCGCAGGCCCAAATCCCGCTGGCTGCGGTCGTAACTCAGCCCGGCGTCCCGGCCGCGAGTGCTGCGCCAGACACGCAGGCCGTCGCACCCGCGCGCCCGCCGCAGGCTGCGCCAGCGCGCAGCGAGCCTACTAGACCTGCGCCGGCCCGCAAGGAAACGCGTCCGCCGCCCGCCGCCAGCCCTGCAGCGGTCGTCGCGCCGCCGGTTGCGAAACGCAAGGCACCCGCCGCGTCCGCGGAGTTGACGCCAGCACCGGTTGCGACGGTGCGGCCTGCGCCTGCCGCCCCGTCAGTGTCGCCGCCGCCCGCCGATTTCAAGAGCGCGAAGCCGGCTGCGGCGCCAGCGACCAAGTCCGCAAAAACGGCTGATTCGCGCGGCCCGGCAGCGGCAGCGAATGCGCAAATTGACAAGCGCACGCAGGTGCTCGGCTCCCGCGAAATCGCGGAAAACGAGTATCGCAGCGCGGCGAACCTGCGCAATCAGGGGCGGCTCGCGGAAGCGCAGGAAAAATTCAGGATCGCATTGCAGGTCTATCCCGCACACACCGGCGCGCGGCAGGGACTGCTGGGTGTATTGATCGAAACCAAGAATCTGGGTGAAGCCGAACTGCTGCTGCAGGAAGGCCTCAAGCTCAATCCCAACGAGCCGGGGTTCGCGATGGCGCTGGCGCGCATGCAGGTGGACCGCGGTGATACCGCGGCGGCGATCGACACCCTGCAAAAAACCGCGCCGGCCGCATTCGGCAGTCCGAATTACCTGGCGTTCCTCGCGGCGCTGTTGCAGCGCCAGGGGCTGCATCCGGAAGCGATCGAACATTATCACGCAGCATTGGCGCTCTCTCCGGGGTCAGGCCTGTGGTTGATGGGGCTGGCGCTTTCACTGCAGGCCGTGAATCGCAACAGTGAGGCGCGCGATGCGTTTCGTCGTGCCAAAGACACCAACACGCTGAGCTCCGAGTTGCAGGCTTTTGTCGAGCAGAGGCTCGGGCAATTACCGTAGCGCGCCGGCCCGCCTCGACGCTCGGATCGCGGTTTCAGCGCGGCCGGGGCTGTATCTTCTCGAAGTCGCGATCCATCCGCAGTTGCAGTTCCCCGAGCGGCGAGTAGATGGGTGCAGCCGGTGCGAAGGCTGCTGACGAGGGCGTCTGGGGTTGAGTGCCGCTGCCGAGCCAGTTCCCGATACCGATTCCGATCGCGAGCACGGCGGCGGTGCCGGCAATCCGGATCGTCCACGCTGACCTGAGCGCCGGCTGTACCACGCGCGTCGCGGCCTGCCGGCGCGCGGAGACGTCACGCATCGACGCTTGCCATCGTGCGGATTCGCGCAATGCGACGGCTTCGGTCTGAGCGCGCGCTTGCGCTTGTTCGGCGAGCCGCGCTTCGGCTTCCGCGTGCTCGAGCGCCGCGGCCTGGGCGCTGCGTTCGGCCTCGAGCCGCGTTTGTGCTGCGCGTTGCGCCTCGGTTTCGGCATCGCTGCGTGCCGCGGCCTGCGCTCGCGCTTCGAGTTCCGTGGCGACACGCGCCTGAGCGGCCTTCGCCGCCGCTTGTTCTTCCGCAGCGCGTGCCGCGGCGGCCATCTCGGCCGCGCGCTCGGCTTCGAGCCGCGCCTGCGCGACGCGCTGCGCCTGGGCTTCAGCCTCGATGCGCGCTGCGGCCAGTGTTTGCGCCTCGTGTTCCGCCATGCTGCGTGCCAAGGCCGCTGCTGCTGCGTTCTCTTCAGCGTGCTGGCGTGCCGCGGCTTCGGCGGCCAGCCGCCTTTCCGCTTCAACATGCTGTTGCGCGAGCAGCGTGAGTTCGCGCTCGGCCTCGGCGCGGGCTAGCGCGGCGGCGGTGGCTTCGGCTTCCGCGCGCTTTTTGTCGCGCAGGATGTCAGTTGCGCGCGCCTGCGCTTCGCTGCTCGCGGCAGCCTGCGCTTGCGCTTCGATCTCCGTCGCCTCGCGCGCCTGTGCTGCCTCGATCGCCTCAGTTTCGGCTGCGGCGCGTGCCTGGGCAACTGCTTCGGCTGCCGCATCGGCCTTGATTCGCGCCGCCGCGCGCTGCTGCGTTTTTAGCTCTGACTTCGCGCGCACCCGGGCCGTTTCCAGCGCTTCTTGTTCGGCTGCCGCGCGTGTTTTGGCGGCGGCCTCGGCGCTGCGCTCGGCTTCCAGCCGCGCCTGCGCTATATCGACTGCCTCCTGCTCCTCCGCAGTGCGCGCCAAGGCCGCGGCCGCGGCATCCTCTTCAGTCTGCCGGCGTGCCGCGGCCTGCTCGGCTGCACGCGCCTCAGCTTCCACGCGCGCAGTGCTTTGGGCGGCCAGTTGCCTTTCCGCTTCCATTTGCTGTTGCACGAGCAGTATCAGTTCGCGCTCGGCCTCGGCGCGCGCTTGCACGGCGGCGATGGCTTCGGCTTCCGCGCGCTCTTTGTCGCGCAGGATTTCGTTTGCGCGCGCCTGCGCTTCGTTGCGCGCGCGCGCCGCCTGCTCGGCTTCGCGCTCAGCGTGGACGCGTGCTTGCGCCTGCTCGGCGAGCGGGGTCTCGGCCTCGGCGCGTTCGCGCGCGGCGGCCTCCGCGCTGCGCTCGGCTTCCAGCCGCGCCTGCGCCTCGCGCTGCGCCCGGGCTTCAGCCTCAATGCGCGCGGCGGCCTGCGCCTGGGCTTCGCGTTCCGCCGCTTCGCGGGACCGCGCCATCGTCACTGCCTCGTGCTCGGTGGCGGCACGTGCGGCGGCCGCCTGGAGCGCGCTCGCATCCACTGCAGCCCGCGCAGTGGCAGCGGCTTCGGCTGCGCGCTCGGCTTCCAGCCGGGCGGCCGCCTGCTGCTGGAATGCGGCTTCAGCCTCAATGCGCGCGGCGGCCTGCGCTTGCGCCTCGATCTCCGTCGCCTCGCGCGCCTGTGCTGCCTCGATCGCCTCAGTTTCGGCTGCGGCGCGTGCCTGGGCGACAGTTTCGGCGGCTGCGTCAGCCTTGATTCGCGCCGCCGCGCGCTGCTGCGTTTTTAGCTCTGACTTCGCGCGCGCCTTGGCCGCTGCCAGCGCCTCTTGCTCGGCGGCCGCGCGTGTCTTGGCGGCGGCTTCGGCGCCGCGCTCGGCTTCCAGCCGCGCCTGCGCGACGCGCTGCGCCTGAGCTTCGGTCTCGTTGCGCGCTGCGGCCTGCGCTTGCGCTTCGACCTCCGCCGCTTCACGCACTCGCGCCGCCTCGGTTGCCTTTTGCTCCTCCGCAATGCGTGCTGCGGCGACCGCCTCGGCTGCGCGCTCGGCCTCCAGCCGTTCCTGCGCGACACGCTGCGCCCGGGCTTCAGCCTCGCTGCGTGTTGCGGCCTGCGCGTGTGCCTCAAGTTCAGCGGCCACACGCATTCGCGCTGCTTCCGCTGCCTTTTGCTCCTCTGCGATGCGCGCGATGGCGACCACCTCGGTTGCGCGCTCGGCATGCGCGCGCGTGCGCGCCGCGGCTTCGGCGCTGTGCTCGGCCTCGGCGCGTGTCTGCGCGACGCGCTGCGCCTGGGCTTCGGTCTCGCTGCGCGCTGCGGCCTGCGCTTGCGCTTCCGTCTCCGCCGCTTCACGCGCTCGCGCTGCTTCTATCGCCTTTTGCTCCTCCACCATGCGCGCCAAAGCTGCGGCTGCGGCGTTTTCTTCAGCGTGCTGGCGTGCCGCGACCTGCTCACCCGCGCGTGCCTCAGCTTCGAGACGCGCCGCGGCTTCAGCGGCCAACCGCTGTTCCGCTTCCATCTGCTGTTGCGCGAGCAACTGGAGTTCGCGCTCGGCCTCCGCGCGCGCCTGTGCGGCAGTGGCGGCTTCGGCTTCCGCGCGTTCTTGGTCGCGCAGGACTGCGGTTGCGCGCGCCAGCGCTTCGCTGCGCGCGTTGGCCTGCACTTGTGCCGCGAGTTCCGTGGCCACGCGTGCGCGCGCCGCTTCTACCGCTTTTTGTGCCTCCGCTGCACGTGCCGCGGCGACAATTTCCACCGCACGCTCGGCCAGGAGCCGCGCCTGCGCCGCGCGCTGTAACTGGGATTCGGCTGCGCTGCGCGCGGTGGCCTGCGCTTGTGCCGCGAGTTCGGTGGCTTCATGCGCGCTCGCTGCTTCTACCGCCTTTTGTTCCTCGGCAATCCGTGCTGCAGCAGCGGCTTCGGCGGCGTGCTCGGCGTGCAGCCGGGCGGCCGCTTGCTGCTGCAATGCAGCTTCCGAGTCTGCGCGTGAGCTTGCTGTATTGCGCGCTTCGTCTTCGGCTGCCGCGCGTGCCTGAGCGGCAAGCTGCGCGTCGTGCTCCGCGCGCGCCCGCGACTGCGCTTGCTCTTGCGCCGCGGCATCTGCTTCGGCGCGCTCGCGCGCCGCTGCTTCGGCGCTGCGCTCGGCTTCCAGCCGTTCCTGCGCGCCGCGCTGCGCCCGAACTTCTGCCTCGCTGCGCGCCACCGCTTGCGCTTGTGCTTCGCTCTCCGCCGCTACACGCGCTCGGGCCGCCTCCGCTGCCTTTTGCTCTTCCGCTGCGCGTGCTGCGGCGACCGCTTCGGCTGCGCGCTCAGCCTCGAGCCGCTCCTGCACGCTGCGGTGCGCCTGGGCTTCAGTCTCGCTGCGCGCGGAGGCCTGCGCTTGTGCCTCGAGTTCGGCGGCTGCACGCGCGCGCGCCGCTTCCGTTGCCTTTTGCTCCTCCGCAATGCGTGCTGCGGCGACTGCTTCGGCTGCGCGCTCGGCTTCCCGCCGTGCGGCGACTTGCCGCTGCAAATCGGCCTCGGAGTCTGCGAGCAAGCTTGCGGCCTTGCGCGCTTCGTCTTCGGCCGCCGCGCGTGCCTGAGCGGCAAGTTGCGCCTCGCGTTCTGCGCGCGCGCGCGACTGCGCCTGCTCTTGCGCCGCAACGTCTGCGGCCGCGCGTGCCAGCGCTGCGGCAGCGGCTTCGGCCTCGGCGCGTTCTTTGTCATGCAGGATTTCAGATGCGTGCGCCTGCGCTTCGCCGCTCGCGCGCGCCACCTGTTCGGCTGCGCGCTCGGCTTCCGCGCGCGTTTGCGCCTGCTCGGCGAGCCGGGATTCGGCTTGCGCGCGCTCATGCGCCGCGGCTTCGGCGCTGCGCTCCGCTTCCAGCCGCTCTTGCGCAACGCGCTGCGCCTGGGCTTCCGCCTCGCCGCGCGCTGCGGCCTGCGCTTGCGCTTGCATTTCCGCCGCTACACGCGCTTGCGCCGCGTCTACCGCCTTTTGCTCCTCCGCTGCGCGTGCTGCGGCGACTGCCTCGGCTGCGCGTTCCGCTTGCAGGCGGGCGGCAGCCTGTTGCTGCAATTCGGCTTCGGCGTCTGCGCGTGCGCCTGCTGCTCTGCGCGCCTCGTCATCGGCTTCTGCGCGCGCGTGAGCCGCAAGCTGAGCGTGGAGTTCCGCGCGCGCGTGTGACAGGGCTTGTTCTTGGGCCGCAGCGTCGGCGGTCGTGCGTGCCAGCGCGGCCGCGGTGGCTTCGGCTTCCGCGCGTACTTTGTCGCGCAGGATATCAGTTGCGCGCGCCTGCGCTTCGCTGTGCGCTACGGCCCGCGCTTGCGCTTCCATCTCCGCCGCTTCACGCGCGCGGGCTGCTGCTACTGCTTTTTGCTCCTCTGCTGCGCGCGCCGCCGCGACGATCTCCGCCGCGCGCTCGGCTTCGAGCCGCTCCTGCGCGGCGCGCTGCGCGAGGGCTTCAGCCGCACTGCGTGCAGAGGCCTGCATTTGCGCTTCACTCTCCGTCGCTACCCGTACTTTGGCTGCCTGGAGCGCACTTTCTTCGGCTGCAGTCCGCGCGGTGGCAGCGGCCTCGGCAGCGCGCTCGGCTTGCAGGCGGGCGGCGGCCTGCTGCTGCAATGCAGTTTCCGAGTCTGCGCGTGCGCTTGCTGCCTGGCGCGCCTCGTCTTCTGCTGCCGCGCGTGCCTGAGCGGCAAGCTGCACGTCGCGTTCTGCGCGCGTGTGTACCTGCGCCTGCTCTTCCGCCGCCGCCTCGGCGGCCGTGCGCTCCCGGGCCGCGGCTTCAGCGCTGCGCTCGGCTTCCAGCCGCTCCTGCGCGCTACGCTGCGCCAGGATTTCAGCCTGGTGGCGCGCTGTGGCCTGTGCTTGCGCTTCAATTTCGGCCGCCTGGTGCGCCTTGGCAGCGTCCAGTGCGCGAGTTTCGGTTGCGGCGCGCGCCTGTGCGACCGCTTCGGCAGCGTCGTCGGCTCTTATTCGCACCGCCAGGCGTTGCTGCATTTCGGTTTCGGACTTGGCGCGCGCGCCGGCCGCTGCCAGTGCCTCTTGCTCCGCTACTGCGCGTGCTGCCGCAGCGGCCTCGGCAGCGCGCTCGGCTTGCAGGCGGGCGGCAGCCTGCTGCTGCAAGGCGGCGTCGGAGTCTGCGCGTGCGTTTGCTGCCTTGCGCGCTTCGTCTTCGGCTGCGGCGCGTGCTTGAGCGGCAAGTTGCGTTTCGTGTTCGGTGCGCGCACGTGCCTGCGCTTGCTCTAGTGCTGCGGCGTCTGCCGCCGCGCGATCGCGCGCTACGGCTTCAGCGCGGCGCTCGGCCTCGAGCCGCGCCTGTGCGATGCGCTGCGCCTGGGTTTCGGCTTCGCTGCGCGTCAACGCCTGCGCTTGCGCTTCGCGCTCCGCCGCTTCACGCGCCTTGGCTGCTTCGAGTGCTTGCGCATCCGCCGCGGCTCGCGCCTGAGCGGCAGATTCGGCGGCCTCGTCTGCTCGTATTCGCGCCGCCGCGCGTTGCCGCAGTTCTTTTTCCGACGTTGCTCGCGCATTGGCCGCTGCCAGCGCCTTTTGCTCCTCCGCAGTGCGTGCCGCAGCGATCGCCTCGGCCGCGCGTTCCGCTTTCAGCCGGGCGGCAGCCTGCCGCTGCAATTCGGATTCCAAATGGGTGCGCGTGGCGGCGGCTTCGAGCGCTTGTTGCTCCGCTGCCCCGCGGGCTGCGGCTGCCGCCTGCGCCTGCATTTCCGCTTGCTGCCGCACGGACAGTTCTTCGATGGCACGCACCCGCGCTGCCGCACGCTCCTGGGCGCGAGCCTCCGCCTGCCGGTCCAGCCCGGTGCGCTGCACCGCGAGTTTCGCCGCCATGCGCTCGGCTTCGGCGCGGGCGGCATCCTGGGCGGCGGCGGATCTTTCGGCCGCGGCGCGTGCGCGCGCCGCGGCGATCGCGCGACGCTCGGCTTCGGCGTGCGCTTCGCTTTGCGCTTTTTTCTCGCGCTGCGTCGGGGGTGTCGGAAGTGCGAGTGGCGTCGCGCCAGCGCGGCGACCCGCGGCATAGCCGGCCTGGTGCGGGCCCTGCGCAGCGGGGTCTGGTGGTGAGGTCTTGGGCTGCGCTTTTGCCTTGAGGTCGCGAGTCTTGTTCTCGCGACGCGCGCGCTCGACCTCGGTCCGTGCCTGCTCCGTCTGATTGATGTTGTCGAGCAGCTTGCTCAATCGATTCTCCGTGGTGCGCTCGCCGGACAGGTTACACCGGGCGCCAGGGGCGAAAACCCGCCGCGTTCAATATCGGCCTGCAGACCCGGGAATTATACGTCCTGCCCCGCCGCCGCCGCTTACGGCGACGATCAGGGCAGGTCGTGCCTGAGCGTGCGCGCGACCATCCACCCCTGAACTTCGAGCGCACCTGCGAGGCGCAGGTTGCGTGCCAGTTCATTGAGCGTGGCGCCGGTCGTCAGCACATCGTCGATCACCGCCACGCGCATGCCTCCCAGGTCGGCGTCGCATGCAAACGCATGGCGGATGTTCCGCGCGCGCTCCTGCCACGGCAGCGACGTCTGCGGTACGGTGTCGCGCACGCGCCGGCACGCCTCGGGGGCGAGCGGCACACCGGTCAGGCGGCTCACCACGCGCGCGATCTCGAGCGCCTGGTTGAAGCCGCGGCTGCGCAAGCGCCGGGGAGCGAGCGGCATCGGGATGATGAGATCGGCGTCCCCCGCCAGGTGCGCGCTGAGTGCGCGTGCCAGCAGCGTCGCGAGCGCGAGGTTACCCGCATATTTGTAATGGTGTATCAGCGGCGCCAGCGGCCACGCGTAGGCAAACGCCGCGCTCACCCGGTCGAAGCGCGGCGGGTTGCTCAGGCACGCGCCACAGATGCGACCGTCGGCGGTCGGTAGCGCGCACTGCGGGCAGCGCGTAGCCGTAAGCCACGGCAGGCGCGCGTAGCAAGCGTCGCAGACTGGCTTGGTCAGCGCCGGCGCGGCGCACAGCAGGCAGTGCTGGGGCAGCGCGCGTTGCCCAAGAATAAGGCAATTGTTCAAGAACGACCTGCGCCAATTTGACACCCGGCGGGCGATCGCTGATGATGCGAAACTCATGATCTCTATGCGGTTTCGGGCCCCGGACCGAACGCCCCTGATCGATGGATACCCTTACACCAAACGCCCACGCACCAGGATACGCTGACACCGCTGCCGTTTCGCGCTGGACCGTCGCGCAGGTGGCGGCATTGTTCGAATTACCGTTCAACGACCTGCTGCATCGCGCGCACACGGTGCACCGGGCGCATTTCGATCCCAACGCCGTGCAATTATCGACGCTGCTGTCGGTCAAGACCGGCGGTTGTCCCGAAGACTGCGGCTATTGTCCGCAAGCCGCGCGCCACCACACCGGTGTCGACAACGAGGCCATGCTCGCGGTCGACGCAGTGGTCGCCGCCGCACGTGCGGCGAAGGCACAAGGCGCGACGCGGTTTTGCATGGGGGCCGCGTGGCGCGGGCCTAAGCAGCGCGATCTCGAGCGCGTGATCGACATGGTGAAAGCCGTGCGCGCGCTCGGCATGGAAACCTGCGCGACGCTCGGTATGCTGAAAGCCGGCCAGGCCGGGCAACTGAAGGCAGCCGGCCTCGATTATTACAACCACAATCTCGATACCGCGCCCGAGTTCTACGGCGAGATCGTCAGCACGCGCACGCAGGACGACCGTCTCGACACGCTGGAACAAGTGCGTGCGGCCGGCATTCATGTCTGCTGCGGCGGCATTGTCGGCATGGGCGAGACGCGGCGCATGCGCGCAGCACTGATCGCGCAGCTTGCCAACCTCGACCCGTATCCCGAAAGCGTGCCGATCAATAATCTGGTGCAAGTCGAAGGCACGCCACTCAACGGCAGCGCGAAACTCGACTTGTTCGAGTTCGTGCGCACCGTCGCTTGTGCGCGCATTACCATGCCGAAGGCGATGGTGAGGCTGTCGGCCGGCCGCCAGGAGATGTCCGAAGGCATTCAGGCGCTGTGTTTTTTCGCCGGCGCCAATTCCATTTTTTATGGCGACAAGCTGCTCACTACCGGCAACCCCGAGGCCGAACAGGACCGCGCGCTGATGGGCAGGCTCGGCATGTATCCGATGGAAATAAAGGGTGAGGAGTAGTCTCGCCGACGAATTGCGGCGTATCGAGGCGCAGGGACTCAAGCGCCATCGGCGCGTGCTCGAAAGCCCGCAAAGCGCGCGGGTTGTGGTCGACGGCCGCGAGTATGTAGCGTTCTGCAGCAACGATTACCTGGGGCTCGCCGGCGATCCGCGGCTGGCGGCGGCCGCGCGCGACGGCGCGGTGCGCTATGGCGTTGGCGCGGGCGCATCCCATTTGATCCTCGGCCACGCCACTGCGCACCACGCGCTCGAAGCGGCGCTCGCGCAATTCGTGCGGCTGCCGCGCGCGCTGCTGTTTTCGACCGGCTACATGGCGAACCTCGGCATCGTGACCGCGCTTGCCGGGCGCGAGGACGCGGTGTTTGCCGACAAGCTCAACCATGCATCGCTCAACGACGCGGTGCTGCTGTCGCGAGCCGCGTTCAAGCGCTATGCGCATGGCGATCTCGCAAGCCTTGAAAAACTGTTGGCTGCAAGCAAGGCACGCCGCAAGCTGGTGGTGAGTGACGCGGTGTTCAGCATGGACGGCGACATCGCGCCGGTGCCCGCATTGCTGCGGTTGTGCGAGCGCTATGACGCGGGGCTCGTGCTCGATGACGCGCACGGTTTCGGCGTGTTGGGTGAGAGCGGCGCCGGCGTGCTGCAGCATTACGGCGTCGCCTCCGGACGCATCGTTTACATGGCCACGCTTGGCAAAGCAGCCGGCGTGTTCGGCGCCTTCGTGGCCGGCGAATCCGATCTGATCGAACTGCTGGTGCAGCGTGCGCGGTCTTACATCTACACCACTGCGATGCCGCCGCTGCTCGCGCACACGCTGCTCGCGAGCCTCGAAATCATCGCGGCTGAAGCGCAGCGGCGCGAGCAGCTCGCGGTCCTGGTGGCGCGGCTCAAGCGGGATGTCGCTGGACTGCGCTGGGGCCTGCTGCCGTCAGATACCGCGATCCAGCCGCTCATGATCGGCGCCAACGACGAGGCGGTGCGCGTCTCGGAACAACTCGCGCAGCGCGGCTTGCTGGTGCCGGCGATCCGGCCGCCGACCGTGCCACCCGGTAGCGCGCGGCTGCGCATTTCGCTGTCGGCGGCGCACCGCGAGCAGGACGTCGCGCAACTGGTTGGCGCTTTGCTGGAAATCGAACGGAAATCCTGAATCGCGAATGACTTTGCAGATAGAGGTTAGCGGCAGCGGGCCCGACCTCGTGCTGCTGCACGGTTGGGGCATGAATGCAGCGGTGTGGCGCGAGGCGGCCACCGGATTGGTGCAGCTTTTTCGGTTGCATTGCGTTGATTTGCCGGGCCACGGTGCAAGTCCCGCTTGCATGCCTTGCACGCTGGACGCACTGGCCGACCTGCTGGCAGCAGCGCTACCGCAACGGGTGGCCGTCTGCGGCTGGTCATTTGGCGGACAGGTCGCGCTCAACTGGGCGCTGCGCAAGCCCGACCAGGTCGAGCGCATGGTGTTGCTGGCAACCACGCCGCGCTTCGTGCGCGGCGCGGATTGGGACTGCGGCATCGATGCCGCCGTGCTGGACGATTTCGCACGCAGCCTGGCCCACGATTACCGCGCCACGTTGCAGCGTTTTCTCGCGCTGCAGGCGCAAGGCGGTGCAGACGCGCGCGTCGTGCTGCGCCGGTTGCGCGAGCACATACTCGCGCGTGGCGAGCCGGATGTGGCGGCACTCGGCGCGGGATTGCGTTTGCTCAAGGAAACGGATCTGCGGGACAGACTGATACAAATCATGCAGCCGGCGCTGATATTGCACGGCGAGCGCGACAGCCTCGTGCCGCTGGCCGCCGGCGCGTACCTGCAGCGCACGCTGCCGCACGCTACGCTCGAAGTGTTGGCCGGCATGGCGCATGCGCCATTCATCGCACAGCCGCAGCGTATCGCGCAGCGCATCGTGGAATTCTGCCGTGAATCCTGAGCTCGTGCTGGACAAGCGCCTGCTGCGGCGCTCGTTTGAGAAGGCTGCTGCCGGCTACGATGCGGCGGCGGTGCTGCAGCACGAGGTCTGCCGGCGCATGCTCGCGCGGCTCGATTACATCAAGCTCGAGCCGGCGGCGATACTCGACGCCGGCAGCGGCACCGGCAACGTGGTCGCGGCATTGCGTGCGCGCTATCCACAGGCCACGCTTTATGCGCTCGACATTGCGCTGGCAATGGTGCGGCGCGCCCGCGCTCGTGCGCCATGGTGGCAAAGTGTGCTCGGACGCCGCGTAGTGCCGGTATGCGGCGATATCGAACGGCTGCCGCTACGCGCCGCGGCGGTCGGCATGGTGTGGTCCAATCTCGCGCTGCAGTGGGTGAACGATCCGCCGCGCGCGCTCGCCGAGTTCCGGCGCGTGCTCGCGCCCGGCGGGCTGCTGATGTTCAGCACCTTCGGTCCCGACACGCTGAAGGAATTGCGCGCGGCCTACCAGGGCGCTGACCGTTACACTCACGTCAATCGTTTCATCGACATGCACGATCTCGGCGATATGCTGGTGCACGGCGGCTTCGCCGATCCGGTGGTGGATATGGAATATGTGACGCTGACCTATGGCGACGTGCGGGCATTGATGTATGACCTGAAAGCGATCGGCGCGCACAATGTGACCGCGGGGCGCAGGCAGGGCATGACCGCGCGCGCGTCGCTTGCGGCGGTCGAGCGCAATTACGAAGCCTTGCGCCGCGATGGGCGGCTGCCGGCGACCTTCGAGGTCATCTACGGTCACGCGTGGGCGCCGCAGCCTCGCACCACAGCCGATGGCAGGCCGATCATTCCGATCAAGGCGAAATAGGGATGAGGCGAGTTTGGAAATGAGTGGCAAGGGCTATTTCGTCACCGGTACCGACACCGGCGTCGGTAAGACGCTGATTGCCTGTGCTCTCCTGCATGGCTTTGCCACACTGGGCAAATCCGTCATCGGCATGAAGCCGGTCGCCGCTGGCGCGGCCCATGGCCCGGCAGGGTTGGTCAACGACGATGCGGCGTTGTTGCGGGCCGCCAGCAATGTCGACGCACCGTTAGCGCTCGTCAATCCCTATTGCTTTGAGCCGCCGATCGCGCCGCATCTGGCGGCGGAACAGGCCGGCGTCGTCATCGACCTCGCGATCATCGCCGCCGCACTTGAACGGCTCGCCGCTGTCGCGGACATCGTGATCGTCGAAGGCATCGGCGGATTCCGCGTGCCGCTCAATCGCGGCGAGGATAGTGCCGACCTCGCGCAACGCCTGGGCTTGCCGGTGATACTGGTGGTGGGCTTGCGCCTGGGTTGTCTCAATCACGCGCTGCTGACCGCGCACTCGATCCGCGCCCAAGGGCTCACGCTCGCCGGCTGGATCGCCAACCGCATCGACCCGGCGATGGCGGGCGCCGGGCGCAATGTGGCGGCGCTCGCCGAACGCTTGTCCGCGCCACTGCTGGGAGATATAGAGTTCACAGCCGACCCGGAACCGCGGCGCATTGCGGAACTAATTGCATTGCCCGTTTGATGCGCCGCACAAGCCCGCAGTTTCGCCTCGGAAACCGCGTCCTGGACACCGCGCGCCCGGCTTTGTGGTTGCCTGGGGATACCAGCTGTGATAGATTCGCGCACTTTTCGGGTGTCAGCGTTTGTGTTAACGCATTGTTGGGGTACCGCGTGATCAGTAAGTGGGTGAAATGTTTCCTGGGTGCTGCCGCCCTGGCGCCGGCATTGGCCGGTGCAGACCGCGACTACCTGCAAACGCCGCCAACCATCTTCGCGCGCGAGATCTACGATCTGCATACGCTGATACTCGTGATCTGCGGCGTAATTTTCGTGGTCGTGTTCGGGGCGATGATCTATTCAATCATCAAGCACCGTCAGGCCGCGGGTCACAAGGCCGCACAGTTCCACGCGAACGTGATGGTCGAAATCGCGTGGACTATCGTGCCGTTTCTGATCCTGATCGGGACGGCGTATCCGGCGACCAGGACCGTGATTTCGATGCAGGACACTGCAAGCCGTGACATGACCAGCGAGGCCACCGTTTCGCATCATCCCGCGCTCGCCGGTAATCCGTGTCTGGCTAAACCTGATTTTCATGAACGTACGACTATGATATTATCGGCGCCGGCGTAATCTGCATGTAGCGCTTTACTCGTGTGCCCCGTTGACGTGGCAGTCCAGGAAGCATCGATGCTACTGCAGCCTGCCTCTTATTTCGCCAGTTATGTTGCAAGTGGGAGTTGAATCCGCCTATGGCTATTGCAATCGTATTGATAATATTGATCGTCGGCTCGGTCCTTTTTCACTTGCTGAGCCCGTGGTACTTCACGCCGATCGCCTCCAACTGGAGCACGATCGACGACACGATCAGCCTCACGTTCTGGGTCACGGGGGCAGCCTTCGTCGCCGTCAATTTGTTCATGGTTTATTGCGTGGTGCGCTTCCGTTACCGGAAGGAAAGACGGGCCGAGTACGAACCTGAGAACAAGAAGCTGGAGGCGTGGCTGGTCGGATTGACCACGCTGGGAGTCGCCGCCATGCTGGCTCCGGGTTTGGCGGTATGGGCGAAATTCGTCACCGTTCCGGACGACGCGACGATGATCGAGGCCGTGGGCCAGCAGTGGTTCTGGAGCTATCGCTTTCCCGGCAAGGATGGCAAGCTCGGGGTCGTCGAATCCCGATTTGTCAGCGATAAAAACCCGTTTGGTATCAATCCCGACGATCCCAACGGCAAGGATGACATCCTAATAACCAGTCCGGAGTTGCATCTCCCCATCGGCAAGCCAGTCAAGGTGCTGCTGCGCTCGAAAGACGTGCTGCACAACTTTTCAGTGGCGCAGATCCGGGTCAAGATGGATCTGGTGCCGGGTCTGGTCACCTACGTCTGGTTCATCCCCACCCGCACCGGAAACTTCGACCTTCTGTGCGAAGAATTATGCGGCATTGCACACTACACCATGCGCGGCAAGCTCATCGTGGAAGAAGAGCGCGCGTTTCAGACGTGGTTAAGCAGCTATCCGACGTACGCGCAGACCGCGGCTCAGGTTGTCGGCGATGCTGCCGCAGGCCAGCCGCTCTATGCGGTGTGTGCGGCCTGTCATGGCGCGCAGGCGGAGGGTAACGCTGCGCTGCATGCGCCGAAATTGAGCGGGCTGGGTGACTGGTACTTGAAACGGCAATTGAAGTATTACAAGCAAGGCGCCCGGGGGGCACATGCCAAGGATGTTTTCGGTAAAATGATGGCGCCGATGGCCGCGACGCTGGCTGATGACGCCGCCATCAATAACGTCAGCGCTTATATCATGACGCTGCCGGATAATCCCGCCCCAGCCACGCTGAAGGGCAATGCCAATAACGGTCAAAACCATTATGTAACGACCTGTGCGGCCTGCCACGGTGCTAATGGGCGCGGAATACAGGCGATGAATGCCCCCAGGCTGAAGGGTATGAGCGATTGGTATCTGGTCACGCAATTGAAAAATTTCAAGCAGGGTATTCGCGGCGCCCATCCGCAAGACATGTACGGAGGCCAGATGGCATTGCTGGCCGCGATTCTGACCGACGACCGGGCAGTCGATGATCTCGTGGCCTACGTCAGAACATTGAAATGACCGGATCGCTTGAAGCGCATTGATGAGGCAGTAGTGACGAGGAGATTTTGATGGAATACATTGCGCATGACGCGTCGGATTTTGCCCCCCCGGCCGAAGTCGGAGAGATGGAACTCTACCATCCGAAGACTTTCATCGGGAAATACATCTGGAGCCAGGACGCGAAAGTCATCGCCATTCAGTATGCGATCACCGCGATCGGGATAGGGTTGGTGGCGTTGGTGCTGTCGTGGTTGATGCGGCTGCAACTGGCGTACCCGAACAGCTTCTCGTTCATCGACCCCAGCAACTACCTGCAGTTCGTCACCATGCACGGCATGATCATGGTCATCTACCTGCTCACCGCGCTGTTCCTGGGGGGGTTTGGCAACTACCTCATCCCGCTGATGGTGGGGGCCCGCGATATGGTGTTTCCCTATGTCAACATGGTGAGTTACTGGGTCTATCTGACCGCCGTGCTGTTACTGGTCGCGAGTTTCTTCGTGCCAGGCGGACCCACCGGCGCCGGCTGGACTTTGTACCCGCCCCAGGCGATCCTCCAGGGCACTCCGGGGGCGACCTGGGGCATTATTTTGATGTTGGTTTCCCTGGCTTTCTTCATCATCGGCTTCACCATGGGCGGTTTGAATTATGTGGTGACGGTGTTGCAGGCCCGCACGCGGGGGATGACGTTGATGCGCCTGCCCTTGACGGTGTGGGGCATTTTCACGGCCACTATCCTGGCGCTGTTGGCCTTTCCCGCCTTGTTGGTCAGCGCCATCATGATGTTGTTGGACGTACTTCTCGGCACGAGTTTCTTCATGCCCGCCATCGTCTCGATGGGGCAACAGCTTGACTACGCGGGAGGCAGTCCGGTGTTGTTTCAACACCTGTTCTGGTTCTTCGGCCACCCCGAGGTCTACATCGTCGCCCTGCCGGCCTTCGGCATCGTCTCCGACTTGATCAGTGTGCATGCCAGAAAAAATATCTTCGGCTATCGGATGATGGTGTGGGCGATTGTGATCATCGGCGGCCTCAGTTTCATCGTATGGGCGCACCACATGTACGTCAGCGGCATGAACCCGTACTTCGGTTTCTTTTTCGCCACCACCACGCTGATCATCGCCGTCCCCACGGCCCTCAAGGTCTACAACTGGGTGCTGACGCTGTGGCGCGGCAACATCCACCTCACGGTCCCTATGTATTTTGCCATCGGGTTCATCTTCACGTTTATCAATGGCGGATTAACGGGCCTGTTCCTCGGTAACGTGACGGTGGACGTGCCGCTTTCCGACACCATGTTTGTCGTCGCCCACTTCCACATGGTGATGGCCATTGCGCCCATCCTGGTGGTGCTCGGGGCGATCTACCACTGGTACCCCAAGATCACCGGGCGCATGCTGAACGATACCCTGGGCAAATTTCACTTCTGGGTCACCTTCGTCGGCAGTTATGCGATCTACTACCCGATGCACTACCTGGGTTTCGCGGGCGTGCCGCGCCGGTACTATGCAATTACCGGCACGAACTTTATCCCCGACTCGGCGCACGCCTTGAACGTCAGTATCACCGTCGCGGCGTTGATCGTGGGCGTGGTCCAGGTCGTATTTTTGTTCAACCTGATCTGGAGTTATTTCAAAGGCAAGCCAGCGGGGAGCAATCCCTGGGGCGCCACCACGCTGGAGTGGCAAACCGCCGACACCCCGCCGAAGCACGGCAACTTTGGCGAGTCGTTACCGGTGGTCTATCGCTGGGCATACGATTACAGCGTGCCAGGCGTCAAAGACGACTTCATACCGCAAAACGTCCCGCCGCGAGACGTCGTCCTCAGCGGTACCAAGGCGTAGTCGGCCCGGAGTCCAACAACGTGAGTATGTTCGATCAATTGACGGCCAAGCCCTGGGTGACGGCCCAAGGCAGCATCGATAACCGTTACGCGGGCGGCGGAACCTCGGCGCTGGCGAAGAAAGCCGCCTTGCGGGTCTTTCTTGCAGTGGTCGCGGTCCTGTTCATGCTGTTGGTTATCGCCTATGGCAGCCGGATGGCTTTTGAGGACTGGCATCCCACGCCTCAACTAAGGCTGTTGTGGGCGAATACGGCGGTGCTGGTATTGAGCAGTGTCGCCCTGCAGTGGGCGCAGTATTCGGTGCGGCGCGGGCAGATGGACGCCATGCGAGCCGGCCTGCTTGCTGCCGGCGCCTGCACGGTGGTTTTTCTGTTCGGGCAGATCCTGGCCTGGCGGCAACTGGCCACGATGGATTATTTTGATATCACCAACCCCGCGATCGGGTTTTTTTATCTGATCACTGGAGTGCATGGGCTGCATTTGTTGGGCGGTTTGGTGGCCTGGGGCAGGACCGTCACCAAAGTGTGGGGCGATTTTGACGCGGCGAAGATCAGGCAGAGCGTGGAACTCTGTACCACGTACTGGCACTTCCTGCTGCTGGTTTGGCTGGTGCTTTTTGGCCTGCTGTTTACGGGGGATAATTTGGACATTTTATTGAAGATCTGCGGGATCAGGTAAACAGGGCCAAGGACATGACACAAGCTCAAGCGATTCAAACCAATCCAGGGCAGCCGCTGCCTGAAGGCGTCGATGGCATCGTCGCCGACTGGTCTTCCGACCAGCGGGCGTTCAAGAACGTCCCCTGGGGCAAGGCCATGATGTGGATCTTCCTCCTCAGCGATACCTTCATCTTCAGCAGTTTCCTGATCTCGTACATGACGGTCCGGATGTCCACCACGGTACCTTGGCCCAACCCCAGTGAGGTTTTCGCATTAACGCTCTTCGGCAAGCACATTCCCCTCATTCTGATCGCCATCATGACCTTCGTGCTGATCAGCAGCAGCGGGACGATGGCGATGGCCGTCAAATTCGGTTATGAAAAAAATAGAAAAGTAACCTTTATCTTGTTGCTGGTCACCGCGGCATTGGGGGCAACCTTCGTCGGGATGCAGGCCTTTGAGTGGACCAAGCTGATCGTGGATGAAGGGATACGTCCCTGGGGCAATCCCCTGGGCGCGGCGCAATTTGGCGCGGCCTTTTTCATGATCACGGGATTCCACGGCACTCACGTGTCGATCGGCGTGATATTCCTGATCATCGTGGCGTTCAAGGTCAAGCGGGGAGACCTGGATAACCAGAGACCGGGCTTTTTGACCGGCCGGAAAGGCAACTACGAGATCGTCGAAACCATGGGCCTGTATTGGCACTTCGTCGATCTGGTGTGGGTATTCATCTTCGCAGTTTTCTATCTTTGGTAGGGGACATCGTGGAACACGCAAAGGGGCAACAGCCGGCTGTCGTGGCACACGCACAGGGGCAACAACATCCGATCGGCATCTATCTCAAGATCTGGGGTTTGCTGTTCGTGCTCAGCGCCGCGTCTTATATGGTTGACTACCTGCATTTTCAGGGTTACCTCAGGTGGTTTTTGATCATCACCTTCATGTTGTTGAAAGCGGGCCTGATCGTTGCCGTCTTCATGCACATGATGTGGGAGCGGCTGGCCCTGCTGTATGCCATATTGGTCCCGACGCTGTTGTTGATGGTGCTTTTGGGCATCGGAGCACTCGAAGCGGACTACACCTTTTTTACGCGGGGCGTCTTCTTCCTGAAGGGATTGCTCTAGCGTGGCCGGATCGAATTGCGGCGAGCCCGTCCTTTTTCCGGATTCCGTTCCTAACTACAAGAACTGCCAATGACTGAAAAACGCCATGCGATGAAGGTTTCGATTATTCTTGGGATCAGCGTGGTGCTGATGCTGTTTATTTTCGTGCTGGTGGCCCATCACCGCGGCGTCCCCGACCGCGTTCAACAGCAACGCGGCGCGCTGTTGGGCACCGGTACGAATCCGGCCGAGCTGATTAAGGCCGCCCCGGTCAGCGTCCCTGCGGCGGAAACTCAGCGGGAGCCCGCAGGTAACGCGGTAGCCGTGCCGCCGCCCAGCCGCGACGGAAAATAGGTCTACCAGGCGGATTGCGTCGTCTTGCAACGGCGCGGGTCCTGCCGGGTGCCGTTTCTCATTTGCGGACCTCGAAGGCGACGGGTAAAACAACGCCGCCGCGGAATTCGAGGTTGATGTAGACCCGGTCGCCGGCGTGCAGTGCCCGTCGCGGGTTCATCAGCATCAGGTGATAACCTCCCGGCGAAAAGATCAAACTCGCGTTGGGTGTAAGCTCGACCTGCGGCGCGTGTTCCATACCCGCCATGCCGCCCTTGACGACGGTGCGGTGTATCATCACGGTCTCGAAACCGGAACTGCTTGCGGCCACGAGTACTTGTGATCGTGACGTGTCGTTTCGCAACGCCATGTACCCAGCCATCATGGCCACGCCGGGCGGCGCTTCCCGCATCCAGGCATCGCGTACGGAAACACCAGCCGCTACGCTCGCAGCGGCGATAACGGTCGGCGTCAATATCAGGCCAACCAAAACTGCATGGCGCCATCTCATGTCGCTTTGGCTCGTTCGAGTTCGCGCAGCACCTTGAAACGCCTGCTGATAGTCTCCGCATCAAGGGGCGGCGTGAACAGGGCATGGTAGCGGGCCCGCGGATCCACCAGAAACACCGACACGGTGTGATAGACGGGATAGTTTTCCATCCCCGGCGTGAACTCAACCTGGTACGCGGCGCCCAGTTGACCAGCGAGGTTGCCGATCTGCGCGTTGTCTCCCGTCACGCCGAGAAAGGTCGTATCAAAATAGTCCACGTATTGCTTGAGTTTGCCGGCGGTATCGCGATTTGGATCTACCGAGATAAAGACGAATTCGATCGCTTCGGTGCCGGCCGTATGCTTGGCAATGTTGTCCCGCACGCGGGCCAGTACCGCCAGCGTCGTCGGACAGACGTCCGGGCAATGGGTGAAGCCGAAAAAGAGAAATGACCATTTTCCCTTCAAGCTTGCAAGATCAAATACCCGGTTCCGATGATCGGTGAGCGCAAAATCCGTCAGTGGCTTCGGATCGGGAAACAATGTCATCACCCGATCCGGCAGCAGCATGGCCCGCGAAACGTTTTCGCGATCTGCCGCAGCAAGCCACACTACGGCAAGCATCGCGGCCAGCGCAACGGCTGTCATCATGAGGCTGAATTTGAGGGATATTTGTTTCATGGCGGCTCGATGCGGAAATCGTTAGGCCGCCGCCGATTCCAGCGTGGCCACCCCAAAATGGAGCTTGAATTCGGCAGAAAAGATACGCTTTGCGGGATTGGCGCAACGGCACGTCATTGTCCGGCTATCCTGCCACGCGCGCAACCCGTTCCGCAACGCGGGTCCTTGGCTATACCGGGTGCGATTGCGCTCTAAGCTTTTGCTGCTGCCGGTGTTGGTGATAGACTTCGTCCTTTCCCGCGTCCGTAGTCCCGCTTAAATGACCTCCCTGACCTGGCAGCAGACATCGTCGCGACTGACGCAGTTTCTGGCTCTGACCAAGCCGCGCGTGGTGTCGCTGATCGTGTTCTGCGCGGTGATCGGCATGTTCCTCGCCGTGCCGTTCGGCGCGCTCGATGCGCGTTTCGCGGGGACCGCGTTCGCCGCCACCCTTGGCATCGCACTGGTGGCCGCCGCCGCCGCCGCGATCAACTGCCTGGTCGAGAGCAAAATCGACGCGCTGATGGCGCGCACCCGCTGGCGGCCGTTGCCGCGCGGTGAACTCACGCCGCGGCAAACGCTGATGTTCGCCGCCATCATTGGGGCGGGCGGCCTCGCGCTGCTTTACTTCGAGGTCAATGCGCTGACGATGTGGCTGACCCTCGCGACCTTTGTCGGCTACGCGATCATTTACACGGTGGTGCTCAAGCCGATGACGCCGCAGAACATCGTGATCGGCGGCGCTTCCGGCGCGATGCCGCCGGTGCTGGGCTGGGCGGCGGTAACGGGCGATATCCCGTATCAGGCATTGCTGCTGTTCCTGATCATTTTCGCCTGGACGCCGCCGCATTTCTGGTCGCTCGCGCTGTACCGCAAGCTCGAGTACGCGAAGGCCGGCGTGCCGATGCTGCCGGTGACTCACGGCGACAAGTTCACGCGGCTGCACGTACTGTTCTACACCGTCCTGTTGTTTGCGGTGACGCTGCTGCCGTTTGCCACGCGCATGAGCGGGCTGATCTATATCATCGCCGCGATCGCGCTCGACGCGCTGTTTCTTTACTACGCGGTCAAAATTTACTGCGATTACAGCGACCGACTCGCGCAAACCACGTTCCGCTACTCGATTTTGTATCTGATGCTGTTGTTTGCCGCGCTGCTGATCGACCATTATTTCTACTTCTAGCCTGCGATGACCCGTGCCGCGACGCTCGCGCTGTGGTTGCTGGCGGCGCTGGTCGCGGGCTGCGATTCGTCCCCCAGGTCGTCGTATCAGCTCACCGATGTCACCGGCGCCGAGTTCGGGCGGGATTTTCAGCTCACCGACCACACCGGCAAGCCCCGCACGCTCGCCGATTTCAAAGGCAAGGTGGTGGCGATCTTCTTCGGCTTCGCGCATTGCCCCGAGGTGTGTCCAACCGCACTCGGGGAACTCGCGAGCGTGGCGAACGAACTCGGCAAGGATGCCGTCCGGATGCAGGTGCTGCTTATCACCGTCGACCCGGAACGCGATACGCCGGCGGTGCTCTCCCAATACATGGCGGCGTTTCACCCGGACTTCCTCGGCCTCTACGGCGATGCCGAAGCGACGACCCGCACCGCCAAGGAATTCAAAGTGTTCTTCCAGAAGCAGCCGCTGCCGGACGGCGGCTACACCGTCGATCATTCGGCCGGCACCTACATTTACGATACGGCGGGGCGCCTGCGCCTGTTTGCCGGCTACGGTCAGGGTGCGCCGAAGATGCTGCACGACATACGCCTGTTGCTGCAGTAACCGGCCGGCATGGCGACCCTCACCGCCGAACAGGCATTTGCGCTCGCCTGCGAGCACTACCGAAACGACCGTTGCGCCGACGCGGAGAGCGTGTGCCGGCAGATACTGCGCGCCGCACCGGGTAACCGCGATGCGCTGCTGTTGCTCGCGGTGTTAGCTCATCGCAGCGGCAGGACGGCAGACGGTGACGCATGGTTCGGCAAGGCCGTCGAGGCCGGCGAGTTTTCGCTCACGCTGGAAGCCAGGCTGGACCCGCGGCCGCGCTGGTCGCCGCATGCCGGGATCAGTGCGCTGCTGGAAGCTGATCTCGGGCGCTACGACGCGCTACTGCGATCGTTCGAGCAGTGGCTGCCGTGGCTGGAGGCGATCGCGTTCGACCGCAACCCGCGCGAGCCTGCAGCACCGTACTGGGACAACATCTGGATGCCGGTGCTCGATGGCGTGGCGCTGTATTGCATGGTGGCGCAGAAACGTCCGCATACCTTTGTCGAAATAGGTTCCGGAATTTCCACCACGTTTGTCGCGCGCGCGATTGCCGATCATCATCTCGATACCCAGATCGTTTCGATCGACCCGCAGCCGCGCGCCGAGATCGATGCGCTGTGCGACGAGGTGCGGCGCACACCGCTGGAACAATGCGATCTCGGTATTTTCGGCGCGCTCGCCAGGAACGATATCGTGTTCGCCGACAGTTCCCACCGTGCGTTCATGAATTCCGACGTGACGGTGTTTTTCTGCGAGATTCTGCCCGCGCTGGCCAGCGGCGTGGTGGTTGGCATCCACGATATCTTTCTGCCGCAGGATTACCCGGAAGACTGGGTCGGGCGCCATTATTCCGAGCAGTATTTGCTGGCCTGCTACCTGCTGGCAGGCACGCGGCTGTTTGACGTCTTGTTGCCGGTGTTCTTTGCCGCCGGCAAGGGGGCGGGCCGCGCCTTGATGCAACAGGTTCGCAGCAGGAGCGACGCTGCGATGTGGCGTAATGGCGCGTCGTTCTGGCTGGAAATGCGCTGAAAAACAGTCCGTGCCGTGATCAGGCGGCGGCGCCGATCAAGCCGCGCATTTTCTGCATCGCCTTATGCTCGATCTGGCGGATGCGCTCGGCGGAAACGCCGAATTCCGCGGCGAGGTCGTGCAGCGTCGCCTGATCCTGCTCGCGCAGCCAGCGCGCCTCGATGATGCGGCGGCTGCGGGCATCGAGGCTCGCCAGCGCTTGGTGCAGGCCTTCGCCCTTGAGCCGCGCCGCCTGCTCGTGCTCGAGTATGCGGCCGGGTTCGGCATCGTTATCGGTCAGATAGGAAATCGGCGCATACGCTTCATCACCCTCATCGCCGCCGAGCGGCTCTAGCGCGATGTCCTTGCCGCCGAGGCGGGTTTCCATTTCGACGACTTCTTCGGGGTTCACGCCCAATTGCCTGGCGACGGCTTTGACTTCGTCGCTGCCGAGCGTATTCAGCCCCGGCTTCATGCTGCGCAGATTGAAAAACAACTTGCGCTGCGCCTTCGTGGTCGCGATCTTGACGATGCGCCAGTTGCGCAGGATGAATTCATGCATTTCGGCGCGGATCCAGTGCACCGCGAACGAGACCAGCCGCACGCCGCGCTCGGGATCGAAGCGCTTGACCGCCTTCATCAGCCCGATGTTGCCTTCCTGGATCAGGTCCGCCTGCGGCAAGCCATAACCCATATAGCCGCGCGCGATCGCAACGACCACCCGCAGGTGCGATACGATCAACTGCCGCGCAGCATCGAGGTCGCCGTCCTGGCGGAAATGGCGCGCCAGATCGGTTTCTTCCTGTTGCGACAGGATCGGGAAGCTCTTGACGGTCTGGATATAACTCTCAAGGCTGCCGCTTGCGGCCGGTATCGGTAAGGCGTAACTACTCATGGTTTAAATCCCCTTTGCGATAATTTTAGCACTCCAACCTTATGAGTGCCAGAAGCCGGAAAAGTTCCGGCCACGCGACCGCATTACGGACCGATAAGTCCCGTAAAACTACATTGAAAATAATTACTTAGTCGTCTTTGACTCGATCAGCGCCAGATGCCGGCTGACCGATAGCCAGGCGCCAAACCAACCCAGCGCCGCGGGGATAAGCAGCAGGCTCAGGCTGTCGCCTGCGGGCAGGTATCTGAGCTGGAACAGCGACGCGTAAACGTGCGACAGCTCGCCCAGATTGCGATTCAGCAGCCAGACTCCGCCACTGACGATCAGCCACGCCACCATCCCGCCGGCGCACCCTTGCAGGGTGCCGAAGTACAGGAACGGCCGGCGGATGAACGCGTCCGTGGCGCCGATCAGCTTGATGACCTCGATCTCGTCGCGCTGCGTCAGCACCTGCAGGCGGATGGTGTTGAAGGTAATGGCGACGAGCGCGAGCGCGAGCAGCGCTGCCAGTATCGCGACCAGCAAGCGGGCGAGCCGCAGCGCGGCATCGAGCCGCCGCGCCCACGCGGCATCGAGTTGCACGTGCGCGATGCGCGGCCATTGCCGGATCTCGTCGCGCAGCGCTTCGAGCGACTGGGGCGTGCTGTCCTTGGCATTGATGATGAACGCGTCGGGCAGCGGGTTTTGCGCCAGGCTGTCGACGACATCGGCCAGTCCGCTGGCCCGCTTGATTTCCTGCAATGCCTGGTCGCGCGGCACGAAGCGGAACCGCTGCACACGCGGGCTGCGCTTGAGACGAGTTTCGATTTGCGCGACCTCGGTGCGGCTCGCATCGAGCGCCATGAAAGCGCTCACCTGCGGCTCGGCCGCCAGGTGTTGCGACGACGCCTGCAGGTTGTCGATCACCACGTAAAGTCCGAGCGGCAGGCTCAGCGCGATGCCGATCACCAGAATGTTGAATGCGCTGCCGAGCGGAGTGCGGGCGAGCCGGGCGAAGGTCGAGGTGAAACCGCGGACATGCTGCGTGAGCCATGCCGTCATGCCGCCAGCTCCCCCTGCTTGAGGGCGATCACGCGCGGTGCGAGCCGCGCCAGCAGCGTCTGATCGTGAGTCGCGATCACCACCGTGACGCCGACCTGGTTGAACGAACGAAACAGCTCGCCGATTTCCGCCGCATACTCGGCGTCGAGATTGCCGGTCGGTTCGTCGGCGAGCAGGATCGCCGGACGATGCACGATGGCACGCGCGATGCACAACCGCTGCTGCTCGCCTCCGGAGAGCGTGACCGGCAGCGCTGTTTCAAATTTGAGCAGCCCGACTTTATCGAGCGCCGCGCGTACCCGCCGCGCCGCGTCCTTCGCCCCGTAGCCCGCGATCTGCAGCGGCAGCGCGACATTGTCGAACACGCTGCGGTCGAACAACAGCTTGTGATCCTGGAACACCAGCCCGAAATTGCGCCGCAGGAACGGCACTGCGCGCGGCTGCAAAGCGCCGACATTCTGGCCGTTGACGATCACGCTGCCGGAGCTCGGCCGCTCGATGGCGACCAGCAATTTCACCAGCGTGGTCTTGCCGGCGCCGGAGGCGCCGGTGATGAACGCCAGCTCACCGGCGTCGATAGTGAAGCCGACGTCGTGCAGCGCCTGGTGTCCACCGGGATAACGCTTGGAGACGTGGCTGAGGGAAATCATAAGTTATCCCAGCAATGCATCGACAAATTCCCCGGCGTCGAACGGCTGCAGATCTTCGAGCGCTTCGCCGACGCCGATGAAACGCAGCGGTATCTGCCGGTGACGGGCGATGGCGCAGATGACGCCGCCCCTGGCGGTGCCGTCGAGCTTGGTCAGCACCAGCCCGGTCACGCCGAGCGCGGCGTCGAATGCCCGCACCTGGCTCAACGCGTTCTGGCCGGTATTGGCATCGAGCACCAGCAGGACTTCGTGCGGTGCGCCGGGCTCAGCCTTGGCGATTACGCGTTTGACTTTGCGGATTTCCTCCATCAGATGCAGCTGCGTCGTCAGCCGCCCGGCGGTATCGGCGAGCACGATGTCGGTGCCGCGTGCGTGCGCTGCTTTGATGGCGTCGAAAATCACCGCTGCGGCGTCGCCCGATTGCTGCGAGATGACTGCGACGTTGTTGCGCTCGCCCCATACCTGCAACTGCTCGCGTGCCGCCGCGCGAAAGGTGTCGCCGGCGGCGAGCAGGATCGACTTGCCGGCCTGCTGGTAGTAGCGCGCGATTTTCCCGATGGAGGTGGTCTTGCCCGCGCCGTTGACACCGGCGAGCATGATGATAAATGGTTTGTGCGCGGACACGTCGAGCGGCACTGCGATCGGCCGCAACAGCGCGAGCAGCGCAGTCCGCAGCGCCTGCTTGAGTTCGCGCGGCTCGCGATAGCTGGCGCGGCGCGCCGCCGCGCGCAGCTCGCCGAGCAGGAAACCGGTCGCAGCTATGCCGACATCGGCGGCCAGCAAGGTTGTTTCGAGAGCTTCGTAGAACCGCTCGTCGATTTTTCCGGCGCCGAAGAGATCGGACAGATCGCGATTGAGCAGTTCGCGCGTGTGCGCCAGCCCCTCTTTCAGCCGCTGGCTCCAGTTCGCGCCGGGCTTATTGCCGGACTTGAGGAAACTTAACATGTGCGGCACAGTCAGAGTGAGGGCGTGGGGCGTCGGTCCGGAATCCGCGTTACCGCGGACCACATACGCAAGCGCAGCCGCAGCAAATAATCTAAAATTCTAGCCGGAAAGCCGCGGTCGGGCTACCCAAACCCTCTCATTTCTGGATTTCGCATGGTATTCGGATTATTCAGCGGAGTTGCGCGCGCGCGAATCTGCGCGCTGCTCGCAGTATTGCCGTTCACCATCGCGGCCGCTGCCGCGCAAACCCACGAGCACAAGCTCGGCAATGGACTGCGCGTGATCGTCAAGGAAGATCATCGCGCGCCGACCGCGGTGGCTATGGTGTGGTACAAGGCCGGCAGCATGGACGAGTTCAACGGTACCACCGGGGTTGCACACGTGCTCGAACACATGATGTTCAAGGGTACCGCGACGGTGCCCTCCGGCGAGTATTCGGCGCTCATTGCAGCGGCGGGAGGACGGGAGAACGCGTTCACCGCGAGGGATATGACTGCCTACCACGTGCAAGTCCACAAGTCGCAACTGGCGCTCGCATTCCGGCTCGAAGCCGATCGCATGGCGAACCTCGTGTTGTCCAGGGAGGAGTTCGCGAAGGAGATCAAGGTCGTGATGGAGGAGCGGCGGCTGCGCACCGAGGACCAGGCGCCAGCGCTGGTGTATGAGCAGTTGATGGCAACCGCGCTCGACAGCCACCCCTACCGCACCCCGGTCATCGGCTGGATGAGCGATCTGGAGCACATGCGGGTCGAAGATGCGCACGACTGGTATCAGCGCTGGTATGCGCCCAACAACGCGCTCGTGGTGGTAGTCGGCGATGTCGATCCGAAGCAGGTATTCGCGCTTGCCGAGCGCTATTTCGGGCCGCTCAAGCCCAAAGCGCTGCCCGAGCGCAAACCGCAGGACGAGCCGGCGCAACGCGGTGTCCGGCGCGTGACGGTCAAGGCGCCAGCCGAGTTGCCCTATCTGCTCATGGGTTACCGCGTGCCGGTGCTGCGCGACCCGCAACAGGACTGGGAGCCGTATGCGCTCGAAATGCTGGCGGGCGTGCTCGATGGCCACGAGGCGGCGCGGCTCAACAGCTCGCTGGTGCGCGGCGAAAAAATCGCCAATGCAGTCGACGCCGGTTATGAAAGCACGCAGCGCGGCCCCGGCATGTTCCTGATGAGCGCAGTGCCTAACCCGTCGCGAACCGTGGCCGACCTCGAGCAGGCATTGCGGCGCGAACTCGCGAAGATCGTAGCCGACGGCGTCAGCGATGACGAACTGAAGCGCGTCAAGACACAGGTGGTGGCGGCGCAGGTGTTCCAGCGCGACTCGATGGTTTTCCAGGCGCGCCAGATCGGCTCGCTCGAGATCACCGGTTATTCGCATAAGACGATCGAGCTCATGATCCGCAAGCTGCGTGAGGTCACCGCGGCACAGGTGCAGGAAGTGGCGCGCAAGTACCTGATCGATGACAGCCTCACCGTCGCGGTGCTCGATCCGCAGCCGCTGGCAGGCGGTAAGCCGGCCGCAGCGCCGGAAGGAGCGCGTCATGCGCAATAAACGGCTGCAGCTATGGCTCGCGCTGGTGGTTTGCGTTGTCGCCGCGCCCGCCTACGCCGTGCTGCCGATTCAGCACTGGCAGACCAAGAATGGCGCGCAGGCCTATTTCGTCGAGAACCGCGATCTGCCTATGCTCGACGTAAGTGTGGATTTTCCGGCCGGGTCGGCGTTTGGCACGGCTGAGAAATCCGGGCTTGCCGCGCTCACGCAGAGCTTGCTCAGGCTCGGCGCCGGCGGCCTGGCCGAGGACGAAATCGCGCGCCGCATGGCGGATGTCGGCGCGCAGCTTGGCGGCCGCTTCGACAGTGACCGCGCCGGTGTGTCGCTGCGTACGCTGAGCAGCAGCGGGGAAATGAAGGAGGCGCTCGAATTGCTCGCGCGCATGCTGCAGCAACCCCAATTTCCGGCGGCAGTGCTGGAGCGCGAAAAGGCGCGCATCATCGGCGCGCTCCAGGAAGCCGACACCAAGCCCGAGGTCATCGCGGACAGGAACTTCAACTCGCTGATTTACGGCGATCATCCGTATGGCCTGCGTAGCTCGGGCGAAGTCGACACGATCGCTCGTCTCACCCGCGAGGACCTCGTCGGTTTCTATCGCCGCCATTACACCGCGGACCGGGCGGTGGTGGCGATCATGGGCAACGTCAGCCGCGGCGAGGCGGAAGCCATCGCGGAGCAGTTGACTGGAAAACTGCCGCAGGCGGGCACGCCGGCGAGCCTGCCGGAGGTGCGGCCGCTGACCCGCGCCCAGACGCGCATGCTCGCCCACCCCGCATCCCAGAGCCATGTGCTGATTGGCGCGCCGGGAATCAGGCGCAACGATCCGGATTATTTTCCGCTGTTCATCGGCAACTACATTCTCGGCGGCGGCGGTTTTGCATCGCGCATACTCGAAGAGGTGCGACAGAAGCGCGGCCTGGCCTATTCGGCTTACAGTTATTTTTCGCCGCTGCTGCAGCCGGGGCCGTTCGTGATGGGCCTGCAGACCCGTAAGGACCAGGCCGGCGAAGCCGTTGCGGTGGTGCGTGCGACGCTCAAGGATTTTGTCGCCCAGGGGCCGACCGCGGACGAGCTCAAGAAGGCGAAGCAGAACATCGTCGGCGGGTTCCCGCTGCGGATCGACAGCAACCGCAAGATCCTCGGCTATCTCGCCGTCATCGGTTTCTACCGGCTGCCGCTCACGTACCTCGATGATTTCGTACCCAACATCGAGAAGGTCACGCTCACCGACATCCGCAACGCGTTCGCGCGCCACGTCGACCCCGAGCGGCTGGTGACAATGATCGTCGGCGCCGATGAAGCCGCGCCCGGCGCGGCGAAATGACTGAATGGGTAAGAACCGGGTCCGAATTATCGGCGGCAGCTGGCGCAGCCGATTGATTTCATTCCCGGCGCGAACCGACTTGCGGCCAACGCCGGACCGCGTGCGCGAGACGTTATTCAATTGGCTTGGCCAGGACCTCACCGGCAGAATCTGCCTCGATCTGTTCGCCGGCAGCGGCGCGCTGGGGCTGGAGGCTGCTTCGCGCGGCGCAAAGCGCGTGGTGATGGTCGAGCGCGACCCCGGTGCGTTTCACGCGCTGCAGGCGAATGTTGCTGCGCTAAATGCAAACGTAGTGGAACTGAAGCGGGCGGATGCGTTAGAATTTCTGCGCGCCGACGACGGAACGTATGACGTGGTGTTTCTCGATCCGCCGTTTAGCGCGGACTACCTGCCTCAAGTGCTTCCCGCGCTGGTTCCGCGCCTGGCTGCAGGCGCGGTGGTCCACGTCGAAGCGCCGCGGGCGCCCGCACTTCCGCCGGCGTGGGAAGTGTGGCGCAGCGGCCGCGCAGGCGCGGTGACCCACCAACTGCTGAAATGGACTAGTCATGAACCTTAAAGCGATATACCCGGGAACTTTCGATCCGATCACGCTCGGCCACGAGGACCTGGTGCGCCGCGCCTCGAGGCTGTTTGACGAAGTGATACTCGGGATTGCCGACAGCCGTGCCAAGCAGCCGTTCTTCACGCTCGAGGAGCGCGTCGCGATGGCGAAAACCGCGCTGGCCGATTGCAGGAACGTCAAGGTGATCAGCTTCTCCGGGCTGCTGATGAAATTCGCGCAACAGCACGGCGCCACGGTGGTGGTGCGGGGGCTGCGCGCGGTGTCGGATTTTGATTATGAATTCCAGCTCGCCGGCATGAACCGTGATCTTTATCCCGGCGTCGAAACGATGTTCCTTACGCCCGGCGAGCGTTACATGTTCGTCTCGGCCACCATCGTGCGCGAAATTTCGATCCTCGGCGGCGATGTCAGCAAGTTCGTCTCCGTGCACGTCGCCGAGCGCCTCGCCGCGAAAATCAGGCAAATGGGCGGCAAGTAAGGCTGCGCGGGCGCAAGTCATGGCATTGATGATCACCGATGAGTGCATCAACTGCGATGTGTGCGAACCGGAATGCCCGAACGGCGCGATCTCGGCCGGCGACGAGATCTACGTGATCGATCCTGGGTTATGCACCGAATGCGTGGGCCATTTCGACAAGCCGCAATGCGTCGTGGTGTGCCCGGTCGATTGCATTCCGCTCAATCCCGATTGCGTCGAGACCAAAGAACAGCTCCACGAGAAGTATCTGCGCCTGACCGTGCAGCAGTAGGGCGCGGCTTCAGCGCGCCGAACGTTTTCTGCCGGATCGATGGCGCGATATATTCGCGCCCTTGTACGAAGGCGCGATGAATCCGCGCCCTACGACCGGGGCCGGCGCCGGAATGACGGAAGTCGAATTCAACGCTGACAACGCGGGCAGTAATACGTCGCGCGCTGTCCCTGCACGATTCCGCGTACCGGTGCGCTGCAGTTGAAGCACGGTTGTTCCGCGCGGCCGTAGACCAGAAAATTGTTCTGGAAATGTCCGGCTTGTCCGTCGCTGCCGACGTAATCGCGCAGGCTCGAGCCGCCGGCATCGATAGCTAGCGCCAGCGTTTCCCGGATCCTGACCGCCAGCAACTCGTAGCGGTCGAGTCCGATGCGGCGTGCCGGTGTCTTCGGATTGATACCGGCGCGAAACAGCGCTTCGCTGGCGTAGATATTGCCGATACCCGCGACCAGATGGCTGTCCATCAGCGCCTGCTTGATCGCAACGCTGCGATTGCGCGTCTCGCGGTACAGCAATGCGCCGTCGAACCCCGCGCCGAGTGGCTCGGGGCCGATGTCCTTGAGCAGAGGGTGCGACAGCACGTCGCCCGCTTGCCACAGCACGAGGCCGAAGCGGCGTGGATCGCGCAGGCGCACCACCGCGCCACTCGCCATCACCAGATCGAAATGATCGTGACGTTCGGGGGGGGTTGTGGCGTCGACCAGCCACAGGCGTCCCGACATGCCGAGGTGCACAATCAAGGTGCCGCGGCCGCAGTCGATCAGCAAATATTTGCCACGGCGCCCGACCTGGCGCACCGTCGTGCCGGCCACCAGTTGCGGCAGATTGCGCGGCACCGGCTGGCGCAGCGCGCGTTTGCGCACCACCGCGGTCCGGATGCGCTTGCCCTCGAGGTGAGGTTGCAGCCCGCGCCGCGTGGTTTCGACTTCCGGCAGTTCAGGCATGAACTAAAAAACCAAAAGCCGGAAGGTAACCACAGATGAACACGGATAAACACAGATCATGAAAGTAATAGGTGATGGATAAATCGGATAAGTGAAACAGAGTATCAGTTTGGCTATCGACTTATTTGTTTTTGATCTTATCTGTGTTCATCGGTGTTTATCTGTGGTTGCATTCGATTCCGTGGCAGGCGGCGCGAGGAGCCGCTTCGCGATTTCCCCGGTGAACTGATACTGGAATTGCTGGTCGCTGCGCGCGAGCGTGAGCTCCGGTTCGCGCTGCAGCACTGCCAGCGTGAGCTCGCTGCCGTTTTTGAGCTTGACTTTGATCGTCGCGAGCGGTTTGCGATTGCTCATCGGCAGCACCGCGAGCGCGCTCGCGAGCCGCCATTCGTCGACCCAGCGGTTGATGTCATCCGGGCTCAAGTCGCCAGCCGTGGGAGACAACACCCATTTTCCGTCCTGCTGCGCGAGGCTGAAGTCCTTGAATTCGAACGCGACCGGCGCTTCGTCTGCCGCAAACAATTGCTTGCTCACCAGCTGCAGCGCGCTTTTCGGCAGCGCCGCGCCGTAGCGTAATGGCACCAGGTAAACGCCATCCTGCGTCAGCACGTACTGCTCGCGGCTCATCGGGTTCACCGCACCGAAGCTGAAAGCCTGTTGATCGACGCTCATGCGCGCGTACGGTTCGTTCAGATCGAAACGCGCGAGTCCCGCCGCCGGCAAGCGGTCTTTCGAGGTGGCGTCGAGTATCGCAAGCAGGCGCTGCGCCTGAAAACCGTCGGCGCGTGCGGCGACCGGCGCGGTCAGTTTCCACTCCGCTGCCGCGCGCTCCAGAACGAATGGCGGGCTGCCGGCGATTTCGATCCGGATGCGCTTGATGTCGGCGGCCTTGAGCACAGACAGCCGATGCTCAGGTTCGTTCTGATGCGGCTTGAAGTAGGCGAAAAGCGCGAGTACGGCGACTGCCGCCAGCAGCGCGACATTGAGCCATAGGCGGTTTTTCATGCCCTGCGGCGCCGCCACCAGATGAGCACGCCGGTGGATGCAAACGCCAGTGGCAGGACAATCAGAAAACCGAACAGGATCAGATACTGTTGGCCGCGTCCGAGTTCGAGGTTGCTGTCGAGCGACGGCCGCGGCTGGATCGCGATCAGCGCCTCGTCGCCGGCGAGCCAGTTGACGAGGTTGACGCCGAGATCGAGGTTGCCGCCGAGCCCGAGGGAAGCGTTCGCAAGGAAGCCGCCGCCGCCGATCACGACTACGCGCTGCGCGCGGTCGTTAACTCTGCGTTCCAGCGCGATCGCGATGTTGACCGGCCCCGGGATGTCGCGCGATTTGTCGAACGCAACCGGTGCGTCGAGCCGGCCCATTTCGACCCAGCCGCGCGGCGCGACTTCGATCAGCCGCGTGGTGCGCCACTCATTGCTCTCGTTGACGCCGATCTGGCGCGCGTACGGAAAAACGGTATTGAGCTGGAAATCGCCGAAGATCGGGTGGCGCGCATAACTCGTCGCGGCTGCGAATACCGGCGGTCCGTTGCGCGGCTGCAGGGTCGGGTCGACGACCGTGCCCGGTCCGAGCACCAGGCCGAGCAATTCGGCGATCGGCTGCAGCCCGCGCAACGGCTCGGGATCGATCAGCCACAGCAGATTGCCGCCTTGCTGCAGATATTGCCTGATCTTCTGCACTTCCGCGTTCTGCAGATCGACCTGCGGATTGGCGATCAGCAGCAGGCTGGCGTTGGCGGGCACTTCCTGCGCGATGGCGAGATTGAGGTTCCCGGTCTTGAAGCCCTTGGCCGCGAGTTGCTTGCCGTATTCGCCGAGATCGTGATTGGCGATGCCGTTCAGGCGCCGTTCGCCGTGGCCGTCGAGTCCCATCACCAGGCGCTCGCTCGAGCGCGCGAGCCGCACCAGCGCGTTGATGAACGACTGCTCGTTGTAGTCGGTCAGGTGCTCGCTTCTCTGGTTGTATTCGACGACGGACTCGCCGTTGACGCGGATGCCGGCCGCCTGCGCGAGCTTGGGTTCCTCGCGCGGATCGACGAACGTGACGGTGAGGTCGGGCTTCAGGCGCTGGTACGGCGTGAGGAAGTCCCGAATCAGCTTGCGGGCGTCGCCACGCACATCCTGACGGGTGGCGTACGCGGTGACCTTGATCGGCCCCGCGAGTTTCACCAGCGCGTCGCGCGCCGGCTGCGACAGGGTGTTGCGCGCATTCTGGGTGATGTCGCGCTCAACGCGATATTCCTGCGCGAGAAACGCAAGCAAGGCCACCAGCGCGATCAGCAGCACGACGAAAATGCCGTTCTGCACCAGCAGCTGCGACCGCAGTTTCGACGTAACCTGCATGCGCTAGCCCCGCAGCCGCGCTGCGTCGAGGCGGCGGATGGTCAGTATCAGAAAGGCCGCAATCAGCAGCAGCAGGCACGCGATCGCGTAGCTGTCAATCACCCCTTTGCCGAACGGCTCGAAGTTCTTGAGCGGCGAGAGCACTTGCGCGAGCGCGGCCGGCACTGGCCAGCCGCTGCTGCGCAAACCGTCGGCTGCGGTTTCCCCCGCGAGCAGCATGCCGAGCAACAGGCTGAACGCGATCATCGCCGCCGCCAGCGGCTGCGCGGTCAGGCTCGAAGCGTAAAGCGCGACGGCGGCGAAGCACGCCGCGAGCAGCGAGACACCGATGATCAGGCTCGCCAGCAGTCCGAAATCAAGGCGTCCGCCCAGCAGCAGTGCCAGCGGCATCAAACTGGTGATGCCGACGATCAGCAGCAGGAATGCGACCAGCCCGACGAATTTGCCGAGCGCGATTTCGGTCATCGAAAGTGGCGCCGAGATCAGGAATACCATGGTCTGGTTGCGCCGTTCCTCGGCGATCAGCCGCATCGCCAGCAGCGGCACCGCGAACAGCAGCACGATCGCAACAGTCGAAAAAAGCGGCGCGACCACGAGCTCGGTAATGCCGGGCGGGTTCGGCACCTGGATCAGCTGCGGCTGGAGCTGCATGAAATCATCGAGCCGTTTCAGAAAGCCGAAAGCGAGGATCAGCTGCATGAAAGTGAGTATCACCCACGCAAGCGGGGACGCGAACAACGCTTTCAGTTCCTTACCGGCGATGGTGAAGATCATGCCTGGTCTTCCTTCTGCGTGAGATGCACGAACACGTCTTCCAGGCTCGACTGCGCCGGCGCGAGCTGGTAGAGACCCCACGCTTCGCTGACCGCGCGCCGCACCAGCTCATCGGTCGGATCGGCGCCGTTTGCCAAGCTCAGGCGAAATAGCGTTTCGGACGCGGCTTCGGCGCGCACCACGCCGCTGATCGCGGCGAGCTCCGCGATCGCGGGCGGGTGCCTGAGTCCCAGCAGCACCATGCGCCCGCCGTGAAATTGTTTCAGGCCCGCGATCGAGTCGGCGAACACGGTGCAGCCGTGATGCAGGATCTGCACGCGGTCGCACACGCTCTCGACCTCGGGCAGGATGTGCGACGACAGTATCACGCTGTGGTTCGCACCGAGTTCGCGGATCAATTCACGGATTTCGCGGATCTGGTTGGGATCGAGGCCGATCGTCGGCTCGTCGAGGATGACCACGTCCGGGCGGTGCACGACGGCTTGTGCGAGGCCGACGCGCTGCTGATAGCCTTTCGACAACGTCCCGATCAGCTGCTTCGCGACGGCGGCCAGACCGCAGCGCGCGAGCGCGTCGTCAACCGCTGCGGCGCGCGCGGATTTAACGACGCGGTGCAGGCGTGCGGCGAGGTCCACGTATTCTTTGACGGTCAGCTCGCGGTACAGCGGCGGCGTTTCGGGCAGATAGCCGATACGCGCTTTGGCGGCGGTCGGGTGCTCGAGCAGATCCACGCCGCAAATGCGGACTGCCCCGTGCGACGGCGCAAGGTTGCCAGTCAGCATCTGCATGGTGGTCGTTTTGCCTGCGCCGTTCGGGCCGAGGAAGCCGAGAATTTCGCCGCGCTTCAGTTCCAGGCTGACATTGTCGACTGCGATGTGAGCGCCGAATCGGCGTGAAAGCCCTTGGGCGGAAACGGTAATCTCAGCGGCTTGGTCGGTCATCATTTTCGCCGCGCAGCAAGCCACGGTGCGCGGATAGCTTGTGGTGGGCGCTAAATATACCTAATATGTCACGGTTTACGAAGAACTTGCGGCCTATTATCCGCTCTAACCGTTGTTTCCGCGACGTCCCCACCCCCTTAGACTTCATTGATGAAAATACTCAAGCTTGCAGTTTGGGCGCTGGTCTTGGTGCTGGCTGCCTGTGCCGAGCAGCCGCTGCAGCCCAGTGACGCACAACCCGAGCAGCCGGCCGTTCAGGCCCCGGCCTCGGCCCCGGCCCCGGCCCAGAAACCGCGCGTGGCGGTACGGCCGCCCACGCAGCCAAGGGTACTTCCGAACCAGGATTTGAGCCCGGCGGTAATGTTCAAGTTGCTGCTCGCCGAGATCGCGTTGCAGCGTGGACAGGTCAACGTCGCGGTACAGTCTTTGCTCGAAGTGGCGCGCGAAACCAAGGATCCGCGCATCGCGCAGCGGGCGACCGAGGTGGCGTGGAATGCGCGTTTCATCCGCGTCGCGCTCGAGACCGCCGAGATCTGGCTCACCGTCGAACCCGCGTCATTGCAGGCGCGGCAAGTCATCGCCGCGCTGCTGGTCAATCTGGGGCGGCTCGCGGAGGCCCAACCGCACCTCGCGCAGTCACTCGTTGCGGACCCGCAAAATGTCGGCGCCAATTTCCTGCAGTTGCAGACGCTGCTCGGGCGCCATCCCGACAAGGCGGCGGCGCTGCAATTGACTCAGAATCTCGCCAAACCGTATCCGAAGTTGCCGGAAGCCCACTACAGCATTGCGCAGGCAGCGGCGAATGCCGGCCAGAGCGAACTCGCGCTGACCGAAGTTCGCGCCGCGCTGACACTGCTCCCGGAGTGGGAGCAGGCGGCGCTGTTGCAGGGGCAGTTGCTGCAGCGCGCGTCGAACGCCGAGGCGCTCGCCTATTTCCAGGGATATCTCAAGCGTTATCCGCGCGCAATGGACGTGCGGCTCAATTACGCGCGGCTGCTGGTGACTGATCAAAAATTTGCCGAAGCGCGCGGTGAGTTCCAGGTGCTGCTGAAGGAGTTTCCCGATAATCCCGACGTGGCGCTGGCGGTCGGATTGCTGTCGCTGCAGTTGCGCGATTTCGATGCGGCCGAGGCGCAGTTGCTGCGCGCGCTCGAGACCAATTACAAGGACCCTGATGCCGTGCGTCTCTACCTCGGGCAGGCCAATGAGGAGCGCAAGCGATTCGACGAGGCATTGCGCTGGTACGGCAGCGTCAATGGCGGCGAACAGTATGTGCCGGCGCGTTCGCACTACGCGTCGATACTCGCCAAACAGGGCAAGCTCGATGAAGCGCGCAAGTCTCTGCGGGAGGCGGGGCAGAACGCGCAGCAGCGAGTGCAGTTCACCCAGGCCGAAGCGCAACTGCTGCGCGACGCGAACGATTATCGCGGCGCCTACGAGGTGTTGGGACAGGCGCTCGAAATAAATCCCGGTTCGCCCGATCTGCTGTATGACCATGCAATGGTGGCGGAAAAAATCGACCGCATCGACGTACTGGAATCCAACCTGCGCCAAGTGATCAAGCTCAAGCCGGATCACGCGCACGCCCATAATGCGCTCGGCTACACACTGGCGGACCGCAATATCCGGCTGCAGGAAGCCTATACGCTGATCGAACAGGCGTTGAAACTGGCGCCGGAAGACCCGTTCATCATGGACAGCATGGGCTGGGTGCTCTACCGCATGAACCAGCACGATGCCGCGCTGGTGTTCCTGAAGCGCGCATTCGAGTTGCGGGCGGACGCCGAAATCGCGGCGCACCTCGGTGAAGTGCTGTGGGCGGCCGGCCGGCCCGAGGAAGCGCGCAAAGTCTGGGATAGCGCGCTGAAACAAAGTCCCGCCAACGAAGTGCTGCTGGCGACGGTCAAGAAGTTTTCTCCGTAACACCGGCGCGCGTGCGCCGGGTTGCGACCATGAGTTCGATGTTCCGGTGCTGCATTGCGCTGAGCGCGGTATTGCTCGCCGCGTGTGCGGCCGGTCCGGGCGTAGCACCCATGCCGTCGTTTGAACTCGCCGGCCGCGTCGCGGTGCGCTTTCAGGAACGCGGATTCGCGAGTGCGGTGCGCTGGAAGCAAACGGATGGCAGCGACGAAATCTGGCTCACCGCGCCGCTCGGACAGACCATCGCCTATCTGCAGGCGGACGCCGCGGGTGCGACGCTCACGGCCGCGGACCAGAAACAATATCGCGCGGGTTCGATCGAAAGCCTTACCCGCAGCGCGCTGGGGTGGCGTTTTCCAGTCTCCGGCATGCGTTACTGGCTGCTCGGCCAGCCGGCGCCCGGCATGGCGCTCGCCGCGGCCGAGCGCGATGACGCCGGCCGTATTACCCGGTTCCGGCAGGATGATTGGCAAGTCACGATTAATTACGCCGCCACCGGCGGCGCGCCGTCCCGGCTTGAGATCGTCGGTAGTGACGCTGAAATCAGATTTGTGATCGATCGCTGGACCGCGGCGCAGCCATGAGCACCGAAACGGTCTATCCGGCGCCCGCCAAGCTCAATTTGATGCTGCTGGTGACCGGCAGGCGCGCCGACGGCTACCACTTGCTGCAGACGGTGTTCCGCTTTGTTGACTTCGGCGACACGCTGCGCTTTACGGTGCGCACGGACGGCGCGATCACGCGGGTGAACGAGGTCGCTGGCGTGGCGGAGGCCGACGATCTCACGCTGCGCGCGGCGGCTTTGTTGCAGCGGGTGGGCAACACCCGGCTGGGCGCCGATATCAGGCTCGAGAAGCGCTTGCCGGTAGGCGGCGGGCTCGGTGGCGGCAGCTCGGACGCGGCGACCACCCTGATCGCCCTGAACCGCCTGTGGGGCCTGGCGTTGCCGCGCGCACGGCTGCAGGAGCTGGCGCTCGAATTGGGCGCCGACGTGCCGGTATTCGTATTTGGCGAGTCGGCAGTGGGCGAGGGAGTAGGCGAACAATTGCGGCGGCTCAAGCTGCCGCCGGCCTGGTATCTGGTGCTGATACCCGCGGTCAGCGTGTCTACCGCCAGAATTTTCCAAGACACGGATTTGAAAAGAGATTCGATTCCGATTAGAATACCGCCCTTTTCAGTTGTAGCGGGTCATAACGACCTCGAACCGGTGGTTTGCCGTCATTATCCCGAGGTTGCACGGCATCTGGCCTGGGTCAGGAAGTACGGCGCCGCGCGGATGACAGGCTCCGGCGCGTGCGTATTTGCCGAATTCAGCACTGAGGCTGAAGCGCGCGCGGCGTGGCAGCAATTGCCGGTGACGATGCGGGGTATAGTCGCCCGCGGGCTGGACCGCCATCCATTATGGCCGCTGTGCGCATGAGCAGGGGCTGCTCAGCGTTACGCGCGGGGAGTTTTGCTAGCGTTTGGGGAGTCGCCAAGTGGTAAGGCACCGGATTTTGATTCCGGCATTCGTAGGTTCGATCCCTACCTCCCCAGCCAGATTTGTGCAGGTCTGAGTCGCGGTTGCGGCGACCGGTTTTGCAACATTTGTAAAGGCGACACGGCATGGCGTATGACCATCTGATGGTGTTCACCGGCAACGCGACGCCGAAACTCGCCGCGGACGTGGTTCAGCATCTGAACATCCACCTCGGCAAGGCCAAGGTCGGCCGCTTCAGCGACGGCGAGGTCATGATCGAGGTGCTGGAAAACGTGCGTGGCAAGGACGTGTTCGTGCTGCAATCGATCTGCTCGCCGCCGAACGACAACCTGATGGAAGTGCTGGTACTGGTCGACGCCCTGAAGCGCGCATCGGCGTCGCGGGTGACGGCGGCGATCCCGTACCTGGGATACGCGCGCCAGGACCGGCGGCCTGGCTCGGCCCGCGTGCCGATCACCGCGAAAGTAGTGGCTAACATGCTCATCTCGGTGGGCGTGGACCGGGTATTGACGATGGACCTGCACTCGGAGCAGATCCAGGGGTTTTTTGACGTGCCGGTCGACAATATTTATTCGGCGCCGATCATGCTGGGCGACATATGGAAGCACGATC
>Ga0082335_1001577_pt1 | contig 47162 bp, 40 predicted proteins | sample Subgrocontami58m_FD_72375 | JGI IMG/M metagenome (GOLD analysis project Ga0082335, IMG submission 72375) | Subsurface groundwater microbial communities from S. Glens Falls, New York, USA - GMW37 contaminated, 5.8 m (SPADES assembly) (version 2) ...
CGCGGGACATCGCGTTGCCGACGACGACGAGATCCGGGGCGATTTTCCCGAGGCGGGCGGCGTCGTAGCCTTCGTGCAGTGTGATGCCCGCCTGGGCGAGCACTGTGCTCATCGGCGGGTAAACCCCGCTGTCCGCCCCCACCACCTCGTGCCCGCTGGCCCGCGCGAGCAACGCGGCGTTGCCCATCGCGGTCCCGCAAATCCCCATGAAGTACACAACCATTATTTCTCACCCTTTCCCGTTGTTGCTGTCAGAGGTAAAACTTGCTGGCGGTTGCCCGGCTTTTTCCACCGGTGGCATAATTCGAGTGGCATAACGTTTTTGGAGAAACCGCGCCGAGAAGTTGTCCGCGACAGTTGAGTCGGCAGAAGTTGGACGTCACTGCTACGAACCTCAAGAGGCAGGAGGGCAAAGCTTCAAAAATTCAACGACAAATCCCATCCCTTCGACCTGAGCACTTGGCTTACTTCCGAGTGCAGTCCCTTTCCGAGCAGGCTCAGCGTGTCCCTCGCGAAAACCGCAACGTCGACAACCCTTACAGGGTGCATCGCCTTGCCGTCCTCTTGAAGTGACTCCGACGCTGTCATACACGAAGTAGCGATCTCCAGCATAAGCCGTCGCGACTCCCCCGCATCTCCGTTCGCAGCCGCGATGCGTGCGAGAAGCATCCGATAACTGTTACTCTCGCGAATGCGATCTCCAGCAATCTGCGCTGCGGCCACGAGTACCGACGGATCGGCGTGAGTCGTAGCGATTTCGTTAAGGAAAAACTGCGAGTTTTGATACCGCCCCAAAAGGGCCAAAATTTTTGCCGCGCGCACTTTTGCTGCAGCAATGCCACCGGGCGCCTCGTCGATCCATTTTCGGACCTGTCTGACAGCTTCGCGATACGGATCGAACTCCGCAAGGTCGCGTTGACGACCGATCACCCGTGACGCTCCAGCACCGACGTCAAAGGCCGACTCGGAGGCGCCTGCGAACTCCTGAGAAACCGTCGATTCGATAACCTCTGATGCGATCGCGAAATTCAGTGACTCTCCGGTCCGCGCCTTAAACGTTATGATGCCGAGCAGATTTCCGGCTTCGCTGAATAGACCGCCACCACTGGAACCCGGCGATGCCGCTGCGGTAACCTGAACAACTCGCCTTTTGCCATCATCCCTGACGGCGCTAACAATACCGTCTGCCAGCGTGCCGGATAAGCCTAACGGAGCCCCAACTGAATAACACCTCGCGCCGACGGTTGGATTAGTGTCGTAGCGGACCGGCTGCTTTAATGTTGGCGGGACCGTTGCAAACGGCACGGCCTTGATCAACGCAACGTCGAGATCGTGATCAAACGCGACCACGGTCCCAAAGCCCTCGTCGCCCCATGAGGTCGACACTTTCACGGATATCGCCGCACCAAGTACGTGACTGTTCGTAACAATAACGAGCGTTCCCAAACGGCCTTTTGCCGGCCGATCCCAAGCGAGGACGACTCCGCTGCCAGAAGAAGAAATCTTCGATGCGGGCCACTCAACTGAAGTTGCGCTGACACCGACGACGCGGTCCAGCATAGGCGCAAATTGCGGCGCGACCGACGCCGGTCTTTGTGCCAGTGCGACCGAACTCAGAAAAGCTAGCAGTAGAGCAGTTCCGTGACCGCGCCGCAGGGCGAGCGTTCTGACTAGGCACCGTAAGTGACGCTCGTCGGTCATACTCTCTCCCGACGCATCGCCTCAAGATGCGCTTCGATCTTGTGCAACGATTGTAGGATCGCCTCGGCTTTCTCGTTCGCCGCGTGATGCGCCATGATCGCGAAGTAATTCAGCAGTTGAGCGACGCCGAACGACACGAGCGCACCGAAAATCAGACAGCCGTCGATGATCGCGATGGCGGAAAGCGCGCTGGCGTTTTGCGTTTCTTGGTACGTGCGCCACCCGACGAAACCTAGCACGACCGCGACCGCAATTTCCGTCCAACCGGCAAACGTGAAGATCGAGGACAAGATCGGCGTCTTGGGTGCAACGTCGTTCAGTTCGGCGTCATATCGTAGGCTCATGGCGGGAATAGTGTGGCGGTAAAACCCCAGGGCGCGCGGCTAGCGGGCACAGCGCATTTAGCTATTGATTCCTGGGATGACGGCACTTCGCGGTTCGTGTCCTTCCGTCGAAAAAACCTTGTGGCAGGACGGGCACTCCACTTTGGACCCCTGAAGTCGAACGTTCATCTGACCCGACTCTCCGCAGTGCGGGCAGCGGACTTCGGATGTTTCCACCTGATCAATTCCCTTACAACAATGCGAACAAACCGTCGCCTGCGAGTGGACCAATTCACGGCAGTAAGGACATTCCTTCCGATCTCCGCGGCTCACCAATGCAGCGACGATTCCGAGCGGGCCGAGCATGAGGCCTTGGACGAACCCCGCGCCGGCCATTCCCTTCCGAGCACCCACCTGTGATGCGATGGCAGCGCACACAATCCAGAACGCACCCGCGAGGAACAAGTCCATGGCAATGATTCCGACTTCTTTAGGACGGCTTGTTAAGCGAGAAACACTAGTGTTCATATGAACACTTGACCCATCCGGCGATCGGCCTTCGCTTCAGCGCGTGGACTCCGAAACATGGCTCGACAAGGCGACGCGGTTGCAGCGCGCCCTCGCGCGTCCTGCGCCGGGCGCAGACCTTTCCGACGAAGAAAACACCGCACGTGAACGAATCAAACTGGCGCTGTGGCTACGGCGCGAATTCGGCGACGATGGACCGGCCGCGGAAGTCATCGCGTTCCAATCCGACCAATGATCCGCCGTGCCGTGGTTTCGCTTCATCGGGGAGGATGGCGCGCGGGTCACGCTGAGGTATCGCAACGCCACCGTTGAGCTCACATTCGCCAACCTAGACACTCCCGGCGCTAGCTGGGGATGGGTGGCGCGCAAACCGAACGGCGCGGAGATTGTGCTCGTGGCCGCGCCGAACACCATGGCGCTAAGTGCGGCACTCATGCGTCACGGTTTCGAGGTCGCGAGTGGAAGCGCCGCAGAAAAGATTATGCGCGCCGCCGAAAAGTGCGGACATGCTGAGGAGTTGCCGAGTGACGAGCTATGGCGCATCGACGGTAGCCGTTGCTTGCCAACAATAGGTCATTCTGCAAGGAAGGGAATATGTCGAAAAAACGACAGCCTCCCGCTATTAAACAGCCGATGTCTGGCGTGCGGCGAACCGACATACGAATAGAATCGTGGGCCTATTTAAAGAAATCTCACGGCCCAGACCGAACCCGCGCGACAGAAGCGGCAATGACCGAAAAGAACTTCCATGCAGACCACCAACCAAAACAACCCGATAAACATTCCCCAGCCCGCGCCGGGACAAAGAACAAGCGTGCCTCGTCCCGCCAGCCCGACACCGGCCGTTCCGACTAGGCCAGCCAGCCCAACGCCTTCGACACCGCCATCGCGGCCCACACCACGACAAAGGTAAGCGGTACTGTTAAGAGCCATCTCCGCACGCGGTTCAACTCTGCGGCAGTGAAGGCATTTCGCGATCGGTTAAATTCGATTCGCGCCTGTTGATTTCTGCATTCGCTCAGTCGAACCTCTTCGGCGTCTGCCTTCAGGGCTTCTTCGCTTAAGAGATTCTTGGGCTCGTTGCCTAATGGCTCAACTCTGCGCGCGCCCATTGCCTTAATGAGCAACCAACTCGCACAAAACAGAAGTTGCAGGTTTATTGCCGCAGTAGGCGCCAGCCAAACCCATCGCTGAAAACGCATATCGGCCCTGGGCTCGTATACATTCAACAAATATCCGAATGCCACCGACAAAGCGGCGATGATAAACGTAAAGGTTGCCGTCACCTCGCGGCTCAAAATCGCCATGTCTTCGAGATGAAATTTCATCAACTCGTCAGCCTTCTTTTCGGCGAAATCTATTAGCTTTGCGCGATTCGATGGCTGACCGTCACCGGATGGGTTTTTTACTTTCGATACCATGATTACGGACTCGCCGCATTCAGGCCTGCCGATCCTTCCTCTCTTGAATTTCAAGCAACGAAAGTAAGTGCGTCGCTTTGATGACCTTTCCCGCTGGATGCATGGATCGTTCGCCGATCAGCGCAACGGCGCTAGGATAGCCAACGGTAAACCCCTCGTCACCTTCATTAAGTCCGTCGCCGATTTCTGAAGAGCCTACAGGCACGTATCCACAAGCCAACAACTCGTCTGCAAACTTGTCGTGACGCGGGTCCAGTGAAACAATCGCAAGGTCCACTGCCGGCTCGGAAAATGTGTAGGGAGCATTGGAATACGGCCCAGCGCCCAAGTTCATCAAAAACTGCCGCTCTTTGCCGGGTGCGGACGAAACCTCGGACAACGAAGGCACGCGAAAGATCATCGAAAAAATGGTCTGAGCGGCCATGTGTTCAATCCAATCTGAATCCATAGCACCGGCGACCCGCCGAACATCGTCTTCATGCCGGCGTTTCGCGTTCGTCTCATCCCACAACACATGCCGTGCAGTTGCGAGATACCGACGGTCGTTATGTACCACAAAAACCGCCGTGCCGTGATATCGGACATCGCGCATACCCCTGAGAGCTATTTCAGCAAACTCCCTGTGAGTAATCTCTTTCTTCAGCAGGCGTTCGTGCGCATCGTGGGTTCGACCCACCCTGAGTCGCCAGTCGTCACCATCTGTCGCACACTCGAGGTGAACAACCGCCTTTTTCCAGCGCGCGAGTGTTACACTGTCCATAAATGTTGGCTCCGATTAACGCTTGATGAGGTTCTCTGCAAGGTTGTCGTTCAAGTCAGCCACGATGTTCGCGGCGCTACTTTCCCGAGAGTTGAGCCAACTGCCGGACGTAGGGGCGTAGCTGGTCCCTAATCCAAGCCAACGTCTCGTTCTTGGTCGCAGAAACGATCTTGTCGGTCGTCGAACTTAAGCGTGCCTCTTCGGCTCTCATCCGCTCTTCGAGCCTGCGCAGCGTGATCGGCAGGCTTTGCAACGTAGCGATCTGCACCTCGCCTTTGAAGGCTCGCCATACGTCCACGCCGGGCACGAGCATTTCGCTCTTTTTAATCTTCACGGCCTTCTGCGCCGGAAACCGGGCCTTCATTTCAATCAGTCTTTGCTCGGCGGCAGATGGCGACAGCTTCGGGCCACGCTAGTAGAGCCGCCGCTGTGAACAATGCTGACGGTATCCTTTCCGACGGCAACGATCCGCGCGTTTTTTAGCACAGTGCCGTCATTCAGCGTCAGGTCGCCGCGTTCGGCAGCGATAGCGATCGTGAGTACGCCTGAAAGCAGCAGGGCAAAGATCGTCTTCATAGTTGGCCGGAATCCCCTTCATTATATTCCGGTAAGACCGGCCAGCGCAAGAACGGATCGCAATTGTTGACGACTGTGGCGAAGTGTTATCCGATTCTTGAATACAGTAAGCGACTCGATGCCGCCGGCGCGAGCTAACAAAGATCGACGGAGCCACTTTGAAATCTCGCGGTGCAGTACATGGCCGGCACGTTTGCGCACCGTGAATTCCAGCACCAACAAAACCCGTACCGACAACGCGGCGGTCGTCGCGCATCGGACGCTCGTTCTCGCCGTCGTCGACTTCCTGATTGCCCGGTACGACCGCACCGGCCGCTGGTGCACCGCGGCAAAGAAGCGGCGGATCGAAGCGACACGTGTACGGTAAGATTGGTCGGCGTGAGTTGATGTGCGGAGCGGTCCGCTCGGAATCGGTGAAACTGGTCTTCGGCAAAGTCGCAGCGAAGGAGCTCGGCGTTTCAGTGTGGTTCGTCTCCTCAATGAAGCGCGCTGGCGCGCCTTTTTGGGGTTACAAGACCGACGTGCAGGAGCTAGAAGCATGGCTGCGCGCGAACCCCAATTTCATCGCCAACCGGCAGTGGCGCCGAGCCGCGATTGCCCAGCGGCCTCCCACTTAATTCCCAATAAGCCCGCCGCGAGCCGCATCGGCCGTGTGTTGCTCGATCCGCTGAAGGATAGATTCCACGCGCCCCATGATTTCCACTTGCCGGCGCGCGGCGGCATCGGGGTCCGACCCGTAGGAGCCGCCACCCCCGCCGAGCCGTTGCAGGCTATCGGCTGAAATCTGCGGGCCGCGTGCCATCGCGTCGCCACGCAACTTTAGGCTGAAATCGGCATCGGCTTGATTACGCGTGAGACCAATCTTGCGGTACTGCTCCCGAAGATCGTCCCGCGCCTGCAAATTTTCAGCGGCAGTCGCGACGTCCCGATCGCGCTTAATGAGCGCCTGATTCCGCATGCGCCCGGCGGCCACACCGCCAACGGACGAGCGGACGGAAAAACCGAGTTCGCGTGCCTGCGTCACATCCTGCAATGCCTGCGCGCGTTTTTCCATGAACGTGTCCGCGAATTGATTCAGTTCGGCTTGGCGTTCGTACAACTTTGCCGGCACGGCTTGACCCGCTTTTTCGAGATTCGCTATCTGCTCCGATACCCGCATGAGTTCGGTCGGCTTGTTCTTGAACCGCTCCGGTGCCGTCCGTGCCGCTGCGATTTCCTCGCCGGTGTCGGCTTCGGAGTTCAGTCGACGCACGCGCGCCAGCAGCAACCCACGGCGTCGCAAGTCGCCGGTGCGGTTGATCTGCTCCTGTTCCGTTGTGTCACGTAGCGCCAGCCGTTTTGTTGTCAGATCGAAAATCTGTTGGCGCTCCTCTTTGCCGATCCCGAGGGTCGGGAGCTTGGACTCCAAATCACCGCGCGACTTCCGCAACGCAGCAAGCGTGCGTTCAAGTTCGGCCTTGCGATTGTCGTACTCTTCTCCCGCAGGATTGAGCGCAGTCCGCTCGCGCACCTTGTAGTCCGCGCCGAGCTCGTACGTCTTCCCTGCCGCCGGACGCGAACCCATGTTCGCGATCTCCTCTTTGATCCGCGTCTGCTCGTTGTCGTTTTTGATTATGGCAGACCGGTACTGGTCGAGATTCTTCACATCGGCCACGAGCTTGCGCATCTCGTCGCGGGACTTGGAGAGGTTCAGGACGAAATCGACGTACTCCCTGTTCGCCTTCGCGACATTATCCGCCCAGGTCTTGAATGCGGCGCCGGCCACAAGTGCAGCCGTACCAATCGCGATCAGCGGATTCGCGGCAGCGAACGCGATTGCGCCGCGTGTGGCGGTCGTGAAGCCGGACGCGATTACCTTTAGACCGCCGGCAAGAATTTGACCGGCTATCGCGGCGGCGTATGTCGCCACATTGAAACGCGCGCCGGAAGCCGTCGCGGTCGCCATGGCCGTCTTGTGAAGGTTCAGAGCGGCGGCGGATGCGCGTGTCCAAAGCGCCTGCGCGCCGAGCGCCGCGGCGGTCACGATGCTGCCGTCTGCGAATGCGCCCGACGCCTGCTGCGCCAGTGTTTGCGATTTCGTCAGAGCACCGACCGCCTGCGCAGATTCAACGATGGCACGGCGCGACGTCGCGAGGTTCACGCCGAACGTGCGCGCGGCCCCCGCAATCTTCAGAAAGTTCCCGGCGAGCGATGCGAGCGTTGCGCCAGCCACGGCCATGCCGAGCGACTTGGCGACATCCCACGCGACACTCAGCGCATCGGCGAAACCTCTGGTCGCGATCGTCGCGACGGTGATCTCGTTCTTCACCGTACGGAACAGGTTCAAAATTGGCGCGATGTCTTGACCAATCTTCCCGAGGACCGGCGTCAGGTTCTCCGTGGCCTTGATCGTGTTCTCAATTGCCTTCGCCTGCGCATCGACGAACGGCGCGGCGAACGCCTGTTCCATGCCGGCGCTGGCGGTCGCGAGCCGTTTCGAGAGAGCGTCGAGTGATTTGATCTCGTTCGCCATTCCGCCGTCCGTGGCACGCAATTGGTCTTCAACGAGCTTCCACTTGTCCGCGAAGCTGGCGCCAGCTTGCTCCGCGTTTTCCAACTTCCGCGCGAGTTCGTCATTCACTGCGCCGGTCGCCTGAAGCTGAAACATGATGCGGTCCAGCGACCGGCCGGATTCGAGTGCATGATACAGCTTACCGACGCGCTCCGCGGTGGCGGTCATGGATTCGCCCGTCGCGGCAGCCGCATCGCCTACGAGTTTCATTCCCCGCGACCCGCTCAGCGCGCCTTTCGTGAGAGATTCGAGCAGCCGATTTGCCTCGGCTACGTCCTGAAAATCGAACGGCGATGACGCGGTGAACTTGTAAAGTTCCTTCAGCCGTTGCTGCGCCTTCTCGGCAGACTTCAGGAGCGTTTCGAATTTCCCGCTGATCTGCTGTAGCGAGGCGATGCGCGCCAGACCGCGCTCGAGCAAGCCGCTTTGATCCACGATTGCTTTGATCGTGCGGAGCACCCCGATGAGCGAACCGGCAAAAAACGCAGTCGGTCCGAGCAGCTTATCCATCGCGGCACCCTTGATTGCGTTCGATGCCGCCTGAAATGCCGTGGCGCCGCGCGCCAAATCGACCGCGGGACCCGCAAGGTTCGACGCGGCACTCGCAACGGACTTCGTTAGCTGGTTTCGGCCTGTATCCTCGTTAGCCATGAAAATGTGCTGGTAGAAGTTGCCCCGCGCCGGTGCCCTGATTTGACCCGGCGCGGGGCGTTTTCCCTTCGAGAACCCGGCTACCACACCGGGCCAATGAACCCCGACGGAAAGTTTACTGTGCCATGCGCGCCAGTGACGCGGCCCTCGCGCGCCGCAGGATTTCGATCACGTCGGGCGTCGCCGGGTTCGTCAGAACCGAGCCAACGGCGCTCGCGGCTTTGCCGACATCCTTGCGAAGTAATTGGCCGCCCAGCGCCGCAGTGCCGGCGATGCCCAGCTTACCGGCCTGCGCCGCGCCGGCCGCGAGGCGACCGCGAACGAGAGCGGCGCCACCCCCAAGGAGAGCGGCGCCACCAACAACCGCGGCAGCCTTGCCGACTTTCTGCAAAATGCTCGGGTTCTCGTCCTCCGGCCGCTGCGCCAACTCTGTCACCTTCGGCTTGCCCTCAAATTGCCGGACATGCGCGGCAACGGCCGCCGGTGCAGCGATACTCGCAGCGGAAGCATCGCCTCGGCAGAGCTCGATTGTCCGCGCAATTACCGACAACGCGACGAGGCGCCGGACGACCGCAACGTCCTCGCAGAAAAAGCTCAGCAGTTCATCGGATCCCCGATGCACCTGTGCCCGCGGTTTCAATACACCGCGGTCAATCATCGCCTGCGCGACGGCGGGCGTGACGAGAAGTTTGCGAGAGAGGCTTGTCAATGAATGCGACTCGGAGCGACCGGAGCGCGTGACCGGCGCATGCCGGTCGAGAAGGGAAGTGATGGCGGCTTTGTTCATACGAAATGAGACTTGAGTTTAGCGGCAAAGAGTACACCGGCGCAGACGGACGCGTGCGCTTCAGGTTGGGAGAACAATAGCCCAGCGACGGCGCCGGTCTTGATCCCCGGACCAACGCCAGCCTTGCCCTTGTATCGGTATCCGAGATACCCGCCGACCGCCGCGCCGCTGGCGATCTTCGCGGCACGGAGTATAGCGGCCCGGGCAATCGGTGACGTGCGCAACACGCGCGATGCGCGGGCGACGCCAGTCACTTCCTTCTCGTACGGCAATTCCGGACGGCTGATTCGTTCCTGCGACGCATCAATGATCCGATTGATGGTCGCGCGTCTTTCGAGTTCGGCCCGGCGATGTTCGGGTATGTGAGGCATAAATGCTTTTCGAAACTCGCCCCGATTCGCCACCGAAACGCTGCGCTTCGCGTCTGCGTACCCGGGAATGAGATTCTTGCGGACCTTCTCGACGATCCGACCGATCTCGACCGGCGAGGCACCTTTCCGGTACGCCGCGACGACCGCATCGGTGACCATCGGCGCGTTGATCGACGTACCGCGATCTCGTACGAGCGCCGCGGCTGCCTCGTTTCGGTAGCTGGAATAATGCGGCATTACCGCGGCTCGGTACGCGTTGCGCGTGTCGCGGCTCGTGCCGTACTGCTTCAGCAAATCCAGTGCGCCGCGGTTTGCCGCACGCTCTTGCTTCATTGCGAGGATCGCGGCCTTTGCGTCTTGCCCACGGTCCGCGGCGGTCGCGTACTGCCGGAACGTAGCCGGTGACGGGTTGCGAATGTGCCCGGCCTCGTGCGCGAGAGTGGCCGCGGGGTTCGGGAACCGACCGGCCACATTTCGCGCGACTTGGATCACATTCTCGCCGGACTTCCTGTCGCGAAAAATAGACCCGGCGCCGCTGCGGATGTCCGTCGAGCGACGGACAACGACACCGGACCCGGCGAGGTCACGCAGCAGGGCCTTCGTGGCCGCAAATGGCGATGTGGCGCCGTAAGCAGATCGCACCTGCGATCCGCTCGGCACGGCGATTTTCGAGAACGTACCGTCCGGCGCCCGGGCAAACTCGACCGGATCACCGAACAAGCCGCCCGGGTCGGCACCAAGGCGCACGACCCGGCCACGCTCTTGCGAGAGTTCGACCACATTACGTTGCGAGGATGTCGGCGCGTTGGTCATGAGAATTATTCGCCACCCGCGATCGGCGCCGTCAGGCACGCATGCAAATCACCAAACGTCCGCGTGAAACGCGGCGCAGCCTGCTTCGCGTAATTGGCGTTCACGATCGCAGCCTGCTCCTCCTGCGCCAGCGTGCGCACGATTGGTTGCAGCCGTTGCACCTCGGGGTCGGCCCAGAACGTGCCGATCTCGGCGCCTTCGACGGCGAGGTCATGGAACCGGCGACCAAGTTGTTTGCGCGCTTCGATCAGGCGTTCGTGGATGGCCTTTGCTCGCCGTTCGAAGCCGCGAGCGAGCGTCTTGTAGACGTCAGGATCGCACAGAACCGTGCGGCACATCCCGTCGGGGCCGCCGTGGTTCGCGATGGGGCGCACGATGCGTTGCAACTCTTCAACCTTCGCCGCGGCTACGCTGACTGCGCGCTCGTCGTCTTCCGTGAAGTTTTCCGCAAGCCGCGCTTCTGCGTCCGCGAGAGCCTGCTTTGCGGCTTCTAGGTTCGCCAAACGCGCTTCGGCGTCGGCTTTGAGTCGCACCGCTTTTGTGACATACGGCGCGAGCGTTTGAAGTTCGGGACAAGAGAATTCAGGGTTCATCACCCCTAATCGCGTTGTCCACGATGACCCGTATCAGGACGTACGTGACGGCAATTTCCGATTCACGCGACGCATATCCTACGGATGCCGTGCCACTGCAAATTGAGAATGCCTCGCAAAAGTTGTCACAGAGAAGCCTCGCACCCTCGGGACCTGCGGCTCCCAACCCCCCGTAAAGAGATTCCTTCCTCCATGGCGGTCCGTTTTTACCCCTGCATGCCCATTTGCCTACGTGCTTCCCCAAGCAGGCCGCGAATCACGCCTAGCATCTCCTCTGCATCCCGGAGCATTTCGTGCGGGTCAACGTCCGCGTCGAAAGCTTCTTCTCCTTCGATGTCGTCGAGGAAATCGACGAGCTCTGGCATGATGTCACCGACCAAGTGGGCGCCGGCCGGCGTCGCCGTGAATCGGTCGCCGTGCGCCTCGTGGGTGAAATCCACCATCGAACGCGACTCACGCAACGACAGAATCAACGCCGCGGCGAGCTCGCGTTGTTCGGCCGCATAGGCATCGAGCCGACGGCGGACCGGCGGCAGGAAGCGAAGCCAGCGCAGCCACCGGGAACATTTCTTGGAGCTCATTTTTTGCCGGCGATTTCGTCGTGAACCAGTGCGAGAAGGCGCCGGCCCATGTTCAGAAGTTCTTCCGCTTTCGCGGGCAAGTCAGGGCAGTCAGCAAATACCTCACCCCGTCGCGTCCGCACGATCGCCTCCCGCAGTTGACCCTTCATCTCGCCGAGCCAAGGCCGCATGCCCAGCAGGACCGCACCGGCACCCGTGCGCGCCATGGTTGGCCACTCGGCGGCGTATCTCGCCTCCGTCGCGTCAATCATGAACGCGAGTTCGCTGATCACCGATAGCGTGGCTTCCGCCTGGGCGATTATGCCGTCAGCTCTCGCCAGCACCGCGAACGCAGCGGCAATTCGCTCTTCAGCCGCCGCGAGTCGCGCTTCCTGATCCGCGTACTGGCAGAACCAGAATCGGACAGGCGGAAGAAACCGGAAGTGCCAGAGCCAAGGCGGCGGTTTTTGAAGGACAGGTTTCATCGTTTTTCAGGTCCCCGCCAACCCGCCAATCCCGCCAATCCATTAACTTTCTAGGAAAACATCGTTATTTTCCGAAATGGTTTTGGGATTGGCGGGATTGGCGGGTTGGCGGGATGTGGTGATTTTCCGGAGTTTGACGGGGATTGGCGGCGGGTCAGACGTGTTTAGAAATACGATACGTCGGGATGTTCTTTTCGGCGGTCGCCGAGTATTTGAAACCGCGCGTCACCGTGAACGAATCCACCTGAGCCAACGTTGCGGACTCGGGGAACAGCTTCTTCATGGCACGTCCGACGGCACGCGCGCGGTCGTCGTCGGTCGCATCGTCCTTACAGGACGGAACCATGATCCCATGCTCGCCGCAGAGCTCTCCGAGTTCGCTTGCGGTCACTTCATGCTCGAGCCTGTCGTCTTGATCGATCGCGAGAGCAACCGACCGGAGCCACGACTTGCATGGATCGGCGATCCGGTCGCGCGCATCGTCGTGACCGTCGAGTAGCGGCCCGGCGTTCAAGACGTGCCGGACGATCCAGTCCAACGTCTGCGCCCACTGCCGAAAGTCGTGACGGGTCTCGTTCGTGCGCTGGCATCCCTCCATGAACCACTCGCCAACGATCGCGAACACCGCGCCAAGAAAGAACGCCTGACGGGCCTTCACGTGTTCCAACAGCCCGCCTTCGGGGTATTGCGCGAATATGTAGCCCGGCGGTCGCTTGCGGATGCGCACGAGTGACGCGCGATTGGCAAGGTCCGCGGTTGATTGCACGCCGTTACTCGTCATGGCGAACGTGAACGGCCGAACGTCGACTTCTACAGTCGTCTTGTGTGGCTCGCGGCACTGCACCGGTCCCTCGGCGGTCAGCACCGCCTCAAGATACGTTGACGCGACTTTCCCACGGACGTTGTCCAACTGGATGAACATCCGGCCCGCAATGAGCGCGGTCTGGATGGATTCGTCGAACGAGCCGACACCGCCGTCGCGTTGAGCGACGAACGACGGCGTTTCGCCAAACAACGCATGGACGAGCTTCCGAAGGAAGGTCTTACCGGCTTGGCTCTTGTCGGCCTCGTTCGTCTCGATTGGCGTCGAGCAATTGAGAAGGCCACCGGCCTTCAATGCCGGCGTAATGAGCGATGCCAACGCACGCGCCCGATCGCCGGGCGTTTGGAAATCGAAATCGGCGAGCAAGCCGCAGACTGCCGCGACCGCATCGGGAAGCGCCACCGACTCGGGAATCAGACTTCCGGTCACGAACACCCCGCCGCCCTCCTGATTCCAGCCGTGGCCCAGGACTTTCAGCTCGTCGCCTGAAACGGCGAGCGTCGGCGAACGGATGATCGTCCTGACGCGCGGCAACAACTCGCGCGCCTCGGTTGTGGCGAGCAACGCCGACGCCGTTTCTTCAGCGCATAGGACCGGCGACAACTTCGTGCGACCGCGATTGTCGCTGCGGTACGCCATGGGACGTCCGTACGTCTCAATCAGGCTACGAAAGCGCCTCGGTAAGATGACCTCGAATCGCGGGCCGTTCTCGTCCTCGACAATCTCATGAACGACGCGACCGCGCACGAAAAGCGTGTGCGTCGGTGCGATCTTCGTGAAGATTTGCTGCGCAGACTCCGTGATGGAACGGCCCTGCGTTCCGTTTGACGGTAGAATCAGGAAGTTGCCATCTGGCGACAACGGCCAACCGAATCCGCGTTTTTGGAGCTCCGATAGGGCAGTGGCCTCGTCGCCGTCACATTCGAGCAACGCAAAGACGCGGTGTTTCGGGTACGCCTTTTGAGGTTCAAATGGCGCAGCGTTGTCGGAGAACACATAAAAGCAGCCGGGGCAGTCGGCATGATCGAACGTCGCCGATGTTCCCGAGCTCTTGCCCGGACGCGTCCAGTGAAAGTCGTCGTCAGACGACCAACCATGGTCGCGGAGCACGTCAAACACGTCGCCGCGCTGGTCGTAATCCTGAAAAGGCGTCAACTTGGCGCCTACGGCAGCCGCGACCATCGCTCCCGGGGCATTTGCAACCGGCGCATCGGGGATCGGCAACGGCGCCGCGCCGAGGTTGATCGTGATGCTCGGATCGTGTGACACGAAGCACAGCCGCACGACATCACTGCACGCCTTGTCCGCGGTCACGCCATGCGTCGCGAGGAGATACGCCGCTACCGCCGGGAATACACGTTTGCGGTGCTGTTGAGCGTCAGTCGCGGCCACGCGCAGGACCAGCTTTGCACCTGTTCCGGTCGGACTCAGGAAGGCGGCCACGCAATGCGGGGCGGCACCGATTTGCGCGACCGTCGCCGCGGGGTCAGGCAAGTCGTCCAAGTCGACGCAGATTAGTCCGCTGTGGGTTTGCAGGCCTTTGGCGGACCGATGGGTGAACGTGCCACTAAAAGCGATCGCCGGCAGTCCCCTCTTCAGCCACGAAATCAATTCCTCACGGGTCTCGGTTGCGTGCGGGTTCGCGAGATAGGCCGCGCGGGCATTATCTAGCTCCTCCCGCTGCTTCGGGTTCTTCGTGATGAACCGCACGTGTGCCATCTGTGCGAAGAGTGCCGTCTGAATGGCCTGTGAGTCCGCCGTGTCGGTTTGTACGGCTCGAATCACGCCGATCTGTGCGCCTACGGCACCGTCACGGATTGCTTCGAGCATTTCGGCGAGTTCCCGGTGTCCGGGTTCGACGTCGCAAGCGTGATCGAACACGCTGACGCACGTCGCCGCGCTGTTGGTATGCTGGGGTGTCATTGGATTAACTTAATCCTCCCGGTTGCTGCGGTTCGTGCCGCTGGTTCTTCGGTTTCCGGCCGCGCCGGATGCCCTTCTTCGGGCAACGTACCGGCAGCCCCGCGTTGCGGCGAAGGCGGCACGCCCACTTGCAAACGACGCGACGGTCCAGCGACGGCGCCAGCGCCGTATTCGGGCGATCCGCCGTGCCGAAGAAATCTGCGGCAACCGCGCGCCCGAGCTCGTGGCCCAACAGCAGCGCCATGATGGCGGTTGCGATTTCCTCGCTGCCGTCCACCAATTCGCCACCGGTTAGGATAATTTGGTCATCGGCCGGAATCTCGCGGCGCAGCGCACGGACAAAGAGGTTCTTCGCGTCAGTCATTCGCACCCACCCCCCAAGGGCTGGACGAACGAATAATCGGTCCGCTTCGCGTACCGCCGCGTTTGGCGGTAGCCACGGCGCAGCATCCGCGTGATCTTGTGGTGACCGGAGCGGCTGACGCTTTCGTTGCGACGGCGCGACTTCATAACACCATCTCCAGCGTGCCGAGGAAGCGTTCGATTTCCTTGCGCGGGTAAAGCGGAGTACGCAGGACGCGGACGGCCCTGATCAATCCTTGGCGCTCCAGACGCCAAAGGGACGTTGAACTAATGCCGAGGGCGGCACAGGTCTCCTTCGTAGAGAAGGCAAGCTTGTCGCCGGATGCCATGGTCTGACCGCGAAAAACCGCGAGCGGAGTAACCGACTCGCGGTTCGTATCGGCCGCGCCGTGACGCGTGCCGTGTGATGCTGAGAATTTCTTATTCATTGCGCGGCGAAACAGACAAGCGCCGCGCGCGTATTGGAAATTATCCTACCCCTACGGATTGCCGCATTTTTTAGGGTTTCTCCGTTGATCGTCCGCAATCGCGGCCATCGCGGCATGATCGCGCTCGGCACGCTTTCGGATAATGCGCGCGGCGTTTTCCCCCCTCTTGGTCTGCGTCGATTCGTCATCCGGGCCGGCGTATTGGACTGCGTACGCCAGATACTCGCGTCCGAGCGACTCCCTTGGACTCGCAGCGGGATGCCGAATTTGCCGGGGTTCGACGACCCAACGAACCGGACGTAGAGTCTCGCGCAGCTTCAACGTGAAATAGCAGAACGCGTCGACGTAGCGGAGAAGCGTTAAAGGAATGCGAGCATCCCACCCCTTCGACATGGACGCGAGCGCGGTAGCAGAGCAAAGCAGCCGGAATCGCCTGCGGTCGGCGTCGCCAGCCGGATATTCGTATCCCATTTTAGGACTGCGGCCTCGGCAGTCAGCAAATCGGGTTCGAGCGCGAGGTGAGCGCCCGCAGTTTTTGGCGCCTTCCGCACACGACCGATTCTCGGCAACGGCGTCGCGTGCCGCTTCGGCTCGTTGGCGACTGCCGCGATCCTCACCGCAAACTTGGGACCCTTCCGGTAGTTCACGCGGCACCCCCAAAGCTGACTTTAGCTGCCTGCGCCAAGCTGTGCTCTTGTCGCAAATGACCGTAGGTCTGCATTGCCAGCGTACCGCCGTCGGCGTGCCCAAGCCACCGCGATACGGTCGGAATGTCCACGCCTGCTTCAATGCAGCGTGTCGCGAACAGATGCCGCAACGTGTGATGCGTCCAGCGCGCGACCCCCGCCCGCTTGCATGCGGATTCCAACGCCTCGCGGCATTGCTTGATCGCGAACGCGGGGCCGTTGAGTTCGCGCCCTTCGTCGGCGCGGCGCGCCTTCATGCGTTTCAAGAGGTCGACCATCGCCGCGATTTTTGGCACTTCCCTGTCGCGGGAATTCTCGGTCTTGGTGCCGCGGATGAAGATCATCTTCTCGCGTTCGTCTTCCCACGTCCAGGCAACCGCCTCTTGAACTCGCGCGCCAGAATACGCCATGAACTCGGCGAGGTCGGCGGATTCTGCGGCACGGCGGACCAAGTATTCGCGAAGGTCGTTCTGGTTCTCCGGTAGGTCGTCGCGGATCGTGCGCATCTGCGTGAAAACTGCGGCGATCTTTTCGGCCGATGGAAAGCTGTGCTTCTTCCGCGGCTCAGCCTTTCGGATACTCCCGTCGCCTAGCTCGGACTTCAATTCGAACGGAACCGCGAGAAGGTAACCCCGCGTCTTCCCGAAGCGCAGAACCCGATGCAACGCTTCGATCGTCATGTTGACCGTCACCGCGCCGTAGCCCTTGCGATGCGCTTTCGTGTTGTGCCGCCGCCACTGCGCCCGCGAGTGGAGAAAATTGGCGAACTTTTCCGCCATGTCCGCCGTGATCTTGTCCGGCTTCATCGGGTCGATGGCACGGCCAAAGCAGTCAAACCAGTGGCGCCGAATCCGCTCGATGCTGCCGGCGAATGATTCTTTCGTGCGGTGGGAAAACTCGGAATTGTCGCTGTGCTTCTCCTCCGCGAGCAGCAAGAGATCACCCATGGTGCCCTTGCCCACGTTGACCGACACGCCGGATTGCCGCTGACGCTCGGCGCTCGCGACGAGTTCAGCGTGTTTCAACTTGGCCTTGTTGAAGTCGTCAGTGTGAAGCGCCTTCATCGTGCGCTTCCGATTGAGTTGGTAGCGGGAGTAGTAGCGGCCTGACTCGCGGTGCCGGACCAAGCCGGACACGCAGTTGACGTTCCATTCCCACGTCCCGGTGGCGGGAATGGCGACGACTTCGGCGGTTGAATTCATGGATGGCATAACATGTGGCATAAGACACCTTTGTTCAGGTGAAGTGCTGCACATATCCATGAAATATATTCTCATTCGCTGGCCGGCATGTAGCGGCGCGCCGGACGAACCTCAAGCCGGGGCCACGGGAATTTCGGCGCTGCGGTTCGCGCAAGCGCCCGCGAATTCCCGCGAATCGGGTGCAAATCAAGATCCTCGGGGCAAGCCCCGAGGCATTTGCCCAAACCACCCATCATGTCCTCTCCACGTTTTTCGATTCTGGTGGCCGCCGACTTCCTTTCATTCGCGCCGATTCGCGTGAGTTCGCGGGCGCTCTGACTCGGTCCGCCTGGGTCCATGCCCACCGCCAGAGTCGGTGCGGACCCCGTCGCACCCGCGACCGGAACATGAGAACATCCGGCATTGGTTCATTGGATTGAGTGTGTTGTGTTGTGGTGATTCCCCGCGCGCGTCATACCCCGCGCGCGGGGAAATCCCCAGCGCCTCTTCCAATTCTGCTTCCAATTCCGTAGAGTCGGCCGCGCTCAAACGGCATTGTGGAATGGAAGCCGAGATTACCGATGAAATGGTGCCTCTGAGAGGTGGACGGCGACCTCCGGGCGCCGTCTGGCCCGCGTCCGCCGCAAGAACGCGCCCGGAGGTCGCGTTCCACCTCGGCCCAACTGCACAGGTGTTGGCTCAGGCCGCCTTCACGCTGCTGCTCGCACGCGGCCGATCGGGCAGCGTGAAATAGAACGTCGCGCCCCGCCCTTCCGCGCCCTCGGCCCAAATCCTGCCCTCGTGCTTCGCGATCACGCGCTGCACCGTGCTCAGGCCGACGCCGAGTCCTTCGAACTGCGAGTTGTGGTGCAGCCGCTCGAACGCCTGGAAAAGCTTGTGGGCGAGCGCGCAGTCGAAGCCCGCGCCGTTGTCGCGCACGTAAAACACCCGGCCCTCCGGCCGGTTCTCCGCCGCGAACTCGATCCGCGCGGCTTCCTGCTTCGAGGTGAACTTCCACGCGTTGCCGATCAGGTTCTCCAGGGCGATGCGCAGCAGCCGATCGTCGCCGCGACACCGGAGGTCGCGCGCCACGATTGCTTCCACGCGCCGGTCGGGATTCGCCGAGCGCAGGAAACCGAAAATCTCGTCGGCCATCCGGGAAAGATCGACCTCCTCGATCTTCAGCTCCGCCCGCGAAATCCGCGCCATGCTGATGAAGGCGTCGATCAACTTGTTCATCCGCTCGGCCGCCTTCACCACCCGCGTCAACCGCTCGATCGCCGCCTCCGGATTCTTCGCCTGGCACTCCTCGATCGCAATTTCGGCGAAACCCTGGATCGCCCGCACCGGCCCGCGCAGGTCGTGGGAAACTGAATACGAGAACGTCTCCAGTTCCTGGTTGGCCACCTCGAGTTCGCGCGTGCGGGTCCGCACGTGCGCCTCGAGCTCGGCCTCGTTTTCCTTCCGCGCGGTGATGTCGATGCACGAGCCAAGGTACCCCGCGAACGAGCCGTCGGCCGCCGTGCGGGGCGAGCCGGTTTCGACCATCCAGCGCAGCGCCCCGTCGGCGCGACGCAGCCGGTACTCGATCGAGTAAGGGTCGCGCTGGGCGGCGGCGCCGCCGACAATTTCCTTCCAGCGATACAAATCCGCCTCCGGCACGCCCGCCTGCCAGCCCGTCCCGTGCTCCTGCTCGACCGTCCGGCCGGTGAAGTTCAGCCAGGTCTTGTTGAAGTAATCACGCTTCAACGCCGGCTCGCACGACCAGATCAAGGCCGGCGCACGCTCGGCCACCGCGCGGAAGCGCGTTTCGCTCTCGATAATCCGCAGCTCCGCGCCGCGGCGTTCCGTGATGTCGATCGTCACGCCGACCGCCCGCAGCGGATCGCCGGCCGATGACTTGAGGAACAACCCCCGCGCAAAGGCGTAATGCGGCGGCCGCTCGGGCCGCTGCAGCCGGAACTCGATCGAGAAATCGGCCGTGCTGTGCGCCGCCGACTCGATCGCCGCCTTCACCCGCGGCCGGTCGTCGTCGTGCACCAGCGACAGAAACAACTCCGAGTTCACGCGCGTGCCGAGCGGCACGCCGAAAATCTCGCAGTTGCGGTCGTTCCATTCGATTTCGTTCCGCACCAGGTTCCAGTCCCACGTGCCGATCTTGGCCGCTTCGATCGCCAGCCGGAAACGCTCGGCGCTGCGGTAGAGGTCGGCCTCGTTCTGCTGGATCCGCGCCAGCATCTCGTTGAACGCGTCGGTCAACGCGCCGAGTTCGTCGTCCTCGGCCTTGGGCACGCGAATACTGTAATCCGTGGTCGTCTTCACCCCAGTCGCCGCGGTCACCAGCGCCTGCACCGGGGCAACGATGCGGTTGCTCAGCCAGCCGGTCAGCAGCAGGGCGAGCATGCCGGATACGAGCGTCGTGCCGATCAGCACCATGATGTAGGCGGCCACGCGCTGGCCGATCGCGCTGACGTCCGCGCGCACCAGCAGCGTGCCGAAGCGTTTCGTCGCCTCGCTGACCGGCACGGCGATGTCGAGCTCGGTGCCCGCGCGCACCAGTCCATCCGGCGGTGCCTGCGGCGGCGTGCTGCTGGCCGCGCCGCGCCGGCGGTAATCGGCGATCTTCGTGCCGGTCGCGTCGTACAGCGCCGCCGCCGCCACCGCGGGCTCGGCATCGAGCGCGGCCAGCACGCGCCGGGCATCCTCCGTGTTGGCGAACGCCAGCGCGGCGCCGCTGTTGCGCGCGGTGATCGACGACAGCGTTTCCAGCTGTTGGAACATCGTGCGCTGGTAGAAAAAGAACTCGTACACCCCGAGCGCCACCGCGGTCGTGAGCAACGCCACCACGCTGCACACCATCGTGAGCGCGGTGAGCTTCTGCCGCAACGGAGCGTGCTGGAAGAAATTCATGGAGTGGAGGCGGCGAGCCGCAGCAGCTGCGCCCGGGCCTCGAGGCCGGATGCCTTGAGGTTTTCGACGGAGATTCGCAACCCGATCCGGGGCGGCTGCGGCACGAAGCGCACGTGGCCGCCGAGTTCAAGGAACCCGTCGCCATCGCCGATCGCCAGAATCGGCCGGTGGGCGACCTGTTGCAGCAGCGCCGCCTGCCGCGGGTTCGGGGCTGACACGAAGACCACGTGGCACTTGCCCGCATCGTCGAGGGATTGCAGCCGCAGCGTGCGCACCGGATGCCCATTGACCACCTCGCCTCGCGCCGCGACGTCGAGTTCGGCGTTCACCGGGTCGCGCGGAAACGTGCCGATGACGAGCGGCGCATTCGCCGCGGCAAAGGCGTTGGGCGGCCACGTGATGAAACGCGTGAGGTTCAGCGTGAACGCCGCATGGACTGCTTCCACCGTTACCACGGGCAGCGCGCCGGCCGCGGGCGAAGTGATGGCGCGCCAACCCAGGCCAGCCACGCACAGGAGCAGCAGCCCGGCCAGCGATTGGCGAAACCTGCGGCTCAAAATCGCCATGTCGCCTTGAACGTGACGCCCTCTTCGTCTTTCGGGTGATGGGTGGTCATGACGCGGGACTCCAACCGGCCAGGGCAGCGGCGCGCGCAAGTCCAACCACTGCGGCGACGAGCAATGACATGCAGAGGTTCTGACGCCGCCGAGGTTTCACGCAGATTACGCGATACGGTTACGCGCCGGCCGGGACCGGTCAAGGAACGCAGCCATCGGGAAATTGCCGGATGGGGCGGACCACCGGCGTCGATCGGTGGCACGGTGTGGATTCAGGGCCGTGCCAGGGAGCGCAGGCGCCTTGCCTGCAGCGACAACGGGCGCGCCGCCCCGCAGCGCTGATCGAAGGCCGGGCCAGACTCGCCGTCTCGGCGAAAAATTCTATGGCTTTAGTCGCTCTTACGCCGCGTTTTTTGGCTAATGTTGCGCATCAATTTTTTTCTACTCGCGGAAAGTTTGCCGGCAGTGTTTCCAAAAGAACTCCCCGTCGTCTTTCACGGTTCCATGTCCCTCTCCCCCACCGTCAAATCATCGCGTCCGTCCAAGGTCATTTTGCGCGTCGTAATCGTGCTGATCGTGCTCGGGGCCGCGGGATGGGGCGGTCGCAGCGCTTGGAAGCAGGTGAGCCCGACGCTGTTCGGCAACAAGCGGCAGGACAAGATTCCGACGGTGAAGACGCGGACGGCGACGATCTCGGAGGAAATAATCGCGGTGGGCCGGTTGCGCGCGGTGTTTTCGACGGAACTGCGCTCCGAAATCAACGGCCGGATCGTGAAGATCAGCGCCGCGGATGGCGACAAGGTCGTGCGCAACCAGGAAATCCTCAGGCTCGATCAGCAGGACATCCTCACCCAGCTGCAGGAAATGGAGCGGACGATCGAGGCCGCGAAACTGAAGTCCGAACGTGCCTTGAAGGATCACAAACGGCTCGTCGACCTGCAAAAACGGGGCGTCGTGACGATCAAGGATTTCGAGGACTCGCGAATTACCTACTCCCTGGCCCAAAACGACGCAGCAATCGCCGAGGCGCGCGCGGCGAACCTGCGGGACAAGTTGACGAAGACCGTCATCCGTGCCCCCCACGACGGCACGCTGCTGCTCAAGGACTTGACCGAAGGACAGGTCATCACGAGCGCGGCGGCCCAGAACGGCGGCACGCTGCTCGGCGATGTGGCGGATCTTTCCAATCTGATGGTGCGCACGAACATCAACGAAATCGATGTCGCGCGACTCAAGATGGGTGACCAGGCCCGGGTCCGGGTCGACTCGATGCGCACGGTCTTGATGAGCGGCACGATCAAGCGCATCGCGACGAGCGCGCTCGAGAGCACCTACGATCGGACGCGTGTATTCCCGGTGGATGTGGTGATCGACGATGCCGACGATCGGCTGCGACCGGGCATGTCGGCCACCGTGATGTTCACGCTCGCCCGTGTGGAGGACACCCTGGCGGTCAATCTTTCGGCGGTGTTTTCGACGGCAGAAGGCATGCGCTACGTCTTCGTGAAGAAGCCCGGGGTGGAAGCCTTCGAGGTGCACACGGTCGAAACCGGCATCGCAGACACGCGTTACGTGCAAATCCTCTCCGGGCTCGACAAGGATGTGGAAGTCGCCCGCACGCGGCCGCTCGAATTCGACGGCGAATTGCCGGTGATGACTCTGCCGACGCTGGTAAAACCGAAGTCGAAGCGCGATTCGGCCGATCCCCTCGCGGCCCCTCCTCCGCCGAGAGATAATAGGCGCGGCGGGAAACCGCGCGCCTCCTGATCCCATGCGGCTTCTTTTGATGGGCGTCGCCAGCGGCTGGCGTGAAGTGCTCGCGCACAAGCTGCGCTCGTTTCTCACGTTGTTCGGCATCGTGCTCGGCGCAGCCGCGCTCGTCGGCATGCTCGGCGTGGTGAAGGGACTCCTGCGCGGCTGGGAAGTGATGATTTACGAGACGGGCGGCATCGAGCGCATCAGCGTCTACTCGAAACCGGCGCCGGATTTTCAGCGGGAGAAGGCCATGCTCTCGCCGGGCCGCACCATCAACGACGTGGATGCGATTCTCGCCGCGGTGCCGCTGGCGCGGCGCGTCACGGCCGAGGTGATGATTCCGAACGGTGCGCGACTTTATTTTGCCGGCCGCGCGACCGGCCAGAACGTCCGTGGCGTGCTGCCGGCGACGTTCGTGATGGACCGCTTTGAGGTCGCCCAGGGCCGCTTAATCGGCGAGTTGGACCTCGAGTTGCAAATGCAGGTTGTCGTGCTCGGCGCGTCCGTGGCCGAGCAGCTCTTCATACGTGGCATCGATCCGATTGGCCGCGTGATCACGATCAACGGCCAGCCGTTTACCGTCATCGGTGTGCTGAAGGAATACCAGATGGCCGGGTCCAGCGGCGGCAACCGGTTCAGTTCGAAGAACTCGTCGGTCTTCATCCCGCTCACGACTGCGCAGACGCTCTACCGGATCGACGAGAACGTCGACGTGCTGAACGTGCAGCTGGCCGACATTGCCGACATGCCGGACGCGCTGGAGGAGATTTCGAACGTGCTCACGCACGTCCATCGCGGCATCCAGGACATCCGGCTCGAGACGCGCGAAGACCTGCTGCGCCGGTTCGAGGAAACCAAGAGCAGCTACATGTACTCACTCGGTGGGGTCGCGGTCATCGGCCTGATCGTCGGCGGCGTCGGCATCATGAACGTGATGCTCGCGTCGATCAGCGAACGCGTCCGCGAGATCGGCGTCCGCCGTGCGCTCGGCGCGAAACGCGTGGACATTCTCGTGCAGATCCTCGCCGAGTCGCTCACGCTGGCACTCGCCGGCGGATTGCTCGGCGTGATCGCCAGCATCGGATTGATTGCGATCCTGCAGAAGGTCGTCGTCGAGGCGAACCGGCCGGAGCTCTCGCCCGGCGCATTGTTCGTCGGCATCGTTTCGAGCGGACTCGTCGGCGTCATTGCGGGCTTGTACCCGGCCATTCGCGCCTCGCGGCTGAGTCCAGTCGAAGCGCTGCGCACGGATTAGCCCTGGTTCAGCCCGCATTTTTCCTACCGCGGCCTTTGGCCGCAACCAAACCCAAGCCATCTTACGGGAGGCCGCAGAGCGCGCAGAGAAAGTCCATGAGATAGAATCTTCCCTCTGCTTCCTCTGCGAGCTCCTGTAAAATTCAGTGGTTTGAAATCGTCGCAAAGATTAACGATTCGAATGGATGGGGGTGTGATGGATTCAGGCTAGCGGCGGCGGGACAAACAAAACGCGCGAAATCGCCGATTGGTTGCCTCAACGGTTTCGTGATTTACAGGCCGGCGACTCGGACTGCAACATGGCCGTGCCCACCTCGCCCCACGCGAGAGCCAGTTCCCAGCACCCATGGCGATTTCTCGCCTGTTTTCCACGGCCGGTTGTCGTCCCCTTTTCGCGGGAGAGGTTCTGCCGTGAACACGCCGCCGTACAAATACTGGGCGTTCATCAGCTACAGCCATCGCGATGCCGCGGTCGCGCGCACGCTGCAGCGCACGCTCGAAGCTTATCGGTTGCCGAAACGTCTCGTGGGGCGCCGCACGACGGCGGGTGAGGTGCCCGCGCGACTGAAGCCGGTGTTTCTCGACCGCGAGGAATTGCAGGCCGGCACCGATCTGAAGAAAATCGTCGGCGAGGCCCTCGCGCAAAGCCGCTATCTCATCGTCGTCTGCTCGCCGGATGCGGCGCGCTCGCCGTGGGTCGAGCAGGAAATCATCGAGTTCAAGAAAACCCATGGCGAGTCCCGCGTGCTCGCCGTGATCGCGAGCGGCGAGCCGTTCGCCAGCCGGCTGCCGGGCCGCGAGGCGGAGGAATGCTTCCCCCTGCCGCTGCGCGCGGAGCTGACCTCGTCGGGGTTGGCCGACGGCCCCGCGCTGGAACCGATCGCGGCCGACTTTCGCACCCATGCCGATGGCCGGCATCGCGGCACGCTGAAACTCATCGCCGGCATCGTCGGTGTTGGGGCAGACGATCTCATCCGCCGCGATGCCCGGCGCCGGATGCGCCAGCTCGCGCTGTTGGCCGCCGGTTCGCTCGCCGGCATGGCGGCGATGGGCGTGCTGGCGATCAGCGCGGTTCAGTCGCGCAACGACGCCCAGCGCCAGCGCGGCGAGGCGGAGGTGCTGCTCGAGTTCATGCTTGGCGATTTGCGCAAGAAGCTCGTGCCGGTCGGCCGGCTCGAGGTGCTCGACGGCGTCGGGGAAAAGGCCCTCGAGTATTATGCGCGGCAGGATCCCGACCGGCTCGACGCGAATGCGCTTGGCCGCCGCTCGCGCGCGCTGCACCTGATCGGCGAGCTGCGGGAGCAACGCGGCCAGCTCGACGCGGCGCAACTGGCCTTCGACCGCGCCGCCGACACCACGGCCCAGCTGCTCGCGCGCGCGCCGCAGGACGGCCAGCGCATTTTCGATCACGCGCAGAGCGTTTACTGGGTCGGTCATCTCGCCTGGCTGCGCGGCGACGCGCCCGCCGCGGAGAGCGCGTTCCGGCATTATGGCGAATTTGCGGATCAGCTCGTGCGGCTCGCTCCGGCCAATCTCGAGTGGCAGGCCGAACGGGCCTATGCGCACGTGAACATCGGGGTCGTCTGCAACGATACCGCGCGCGCGGCCGAGGCGCTCGATCATTTTGCGCAGGCGCGAGCCACCTGGCTGCGCTTGATTCCAACCCAGCCGGCGCGCGCGGGCGACCTCGCGAACTGCCTCGGCTGGATCGCCAAGGCGTACGAGAGCCAGGGGGATTTCGAGCGCGCCGCGCAATCGCAGCACGAAAAAATGCGGGCGCTCGCCACGTTGCCCGACGCCGCCACCAATCAGATGGTCAAGCGCCAGCTCCGCGTCGTCTACAACGAGCTGGCCCGGCTCGAGCTGATCCAGGGCCGGCTGGCCGAGGCCCGGCAGTTCGCACTCAAAGCGCTGGACGCGGCGAACGCGCTGACTGCTTCTGACCCGCGGAACACGACCTGGCTCGAGCAAAAATACATCAGCCAGGTCATCGTCGCGGAAGTGCTGTTCGCCACGGGCGACCGCGCGGCGGCCCGGGAGAATTCCCTGGCGGCGCTGGCCGGCGCGACCAAGCTGCTCGCCACCGACCCGAAGATCGTCAGCTGGCAGGTGAACCTCCGGACGGTCGTTCTCTGCATGGCGGCCAAGGTCGCCGAGCCACCGGAACGCCGCGGCTTGATCAACTCGTTCAACGACTGCCTCGCCAAGGTGCGGCAGTACTCGACGAGCGATCGCGGAGCGACTCAGGTCCGCGATGTCTTGATCGCCAAGACGGAATCGCAGCTCGCGCTGTTGCTCGACCGCGAGGGCCGCCGCGATGACGCGACGCGCCACTGGCAAGCCGTGAAGGCGCGCCTCGCGCCTTACGCCGGCCGGAACGATTTCCACGCGCTCACCTGGCTCGCCATCGCCCAATTCCATCTGGATGCGATCGTCGAAGCGCGGGCACTCGCGCAACGGATCGAGTCCTCCCCCTTTCGGCACCCCGATTTTGCCGAACTGAAACGAATGCTGGCCGACGGCTCGGGGCTGTCGCTGGTCAAACCATAAACGAAAGCTCGAAAATGCCTGTCAAAGTCACCCCACCCAGCGGCTCGACTGCCGGTTCCGTCGACACCAACCCGATCCGCCCAATCGGTCACAATGCCAACATCGTGTTCCAATTCGCCAACGGCGTCAGCGGATGGACATTCAAGGGCTTCGCCATCAAATCCACCTCGGTCAACCAGCCGCCGTCGACGACCTTCTTCCAAGTCATCAACAATCTGCCGAGTACGACCATGACCGTGCAGGATCAAAACGGTGACGGCAAACTCTACTCCTATCTCCTCACGATCAACGACGGTACGACCGATCACATCATCGACCCGGACATCCAGAACGACACGGAGGTAACCGTGCCGTAATCGCGGCGCGACGGCGGTGATCCGCGCAGACCACACCTGAGGAACTCGCCGCAATTCTCGTAGCACGGGCAACCTGCCCGTGCTTGTCCGGAAAAGCGCGGTCAGATCGACCGCGCTACTTGCAATTTTCCAGCGCCGGGCAAGCGCGCCCATCACGCCAGGTTCACCGGATCGACATCCAGCACCTGCTTGATGTCGTCCGGCCACGCGAATCCGGTGCGCAACCGCACGAGCTCGGGCACGACCTTGGTCACACCATTGGTGAAGTACCAGAGCTGCCAGCGGTATTCGTCCTTGATCTTCTCGATCGGCGACGAGGCGGGGCCCCGCAGTTCGACCCGGTCGCCCAGCGTCTTTTCCACCAGCCGCGCCCACTGTTCGGCGAAGAATTTCAGTTTCTCCGGATTGGGCCCGCGAAACAGGTGGTGAATAAGGTGGCGGTACGGCGGGTAGTGAAACTCGCGGCGGATCTTCAGTTCCGACGCGGCAAACCCGGCGTAGTCGGCATGGCGTGAAAACTGGATCGCCTCCGCCTGCGGCGTGAACGTCTGCACGATCACCTCCCCCGCCCGATCGCCACGGCCGGCGCGACCGGCCACCTGCACGAGCAGCTGAAACGTCCGCTCGTTCGCGCGGAAGTCGGGAATGTGCATCGACATGTCCGCGTCGACCAATCCGACCAGCGTCACGTTCGGAAAATCGAGCCCTTTGCCGATCATCTGCGTGCCGACCAGGACATCGATCCGGCCGGCCCGGAACTGCGCCAGCACCTCGCGGAAACGATTCTTCTTCGACATCGTGTCCGTGTCCATCCGTTCGACCCGCGCCCGGGGCAGGACGCGGCGGACGGCCTCCTCGACTTTCTGCGTGCCCAGTCCGCGCCAGCGGATATCCGGCGCGCCGCATTGGGGGCAACGCGCCGGCGCCGGTCGCTGGTCGCCACACAGGTGGCAGCGCAGTGTCTCGTCGGTCCGATGGTACGTCAGCGCAATGCTGCAGTGCAGGCATTCCTCGACGTGCCCGCACTTCGTGCACAGCATCGAAGACGAGTAGCCGCGGCGGTTGATGAACAGGATCGTCTGTTCCCGCCGCTCGAGCCGGTCGTGCATCGCATTGACCAGCCGGCCCGAGAGCGTCGGCAGCGTGCGCTGCTTCATCGCCTCGATGCGCAGATCGACGACGTCGATGTGCGGCAGCTTCCGGTCATCGACCCGCTGCGTGAGCTGCAGCAACTTGTACTTGCCGGCTTCGACATTGCTGAAGCTCTCCAGTGACGGCGTCGCCGACCCGAGCAGGCACAAGGCTTTCGCCAGCTTGGCGCGCATCACCGCGACATCGCGCCCGTGGTAACGCGGCGTCTCGTCCTGCTTGTAGGCCGGCTCGTGCTCCTCATCGACGACGATGAGCCGCAGGTTGCGCACCGGGGCGAACACGGCCGAGCGCGCCCCGACGACGACCCGCGCCTCGCCCGTCGCGAGCGCGAGCCAGCCGTCGAGCCGCTCGCCCTCGCTGAGATGGCTGTGCCACACCACGCAGCGATGGCCTTGCGCGATGCCCTCGAGCCGCGAACGCAGCCGCGCGACGGTCTGGGGCGTCAGCGCAACTTCCGGCACGAGCAGCGCCACGCCACCGCCGGCCTGCAACACCGTCGCGATCGTGCGCAGGTACACCTCCGTCTTGCCGGAGCCCGTCACGCCGTGCAGCAGTGAAACGCTGAAATGATTCTCGCCGGCCGCCGTGTGCAACGCGGTCACGGCCCGTTGCTGTTCCGCGTTGAGCCGATGCGGCAGCGCGGCCACGAGCTCGCCCACCGCGTGGTCATCGTTGTAGGCGATGCGCTCGATCCGGCGAACCTCCTCGCGGAGCACGCCGCGTTTCACCAGGGCGTTGGCGACCGCCGCAGTCTGGCCGAGCCGGCCGATGATCAGCCCCTTGCGCACCGGCCGGAATTGCTGCTCGACGAAACGGTACAGCTTCGCCTGCTGCGGCGCGCGTTTTTCCAGCGCCGCCACTTCCTCCGCCGAAAGCTGGCGGGCGATCGCGAGCAACTTCTCCTGCTTGAGTCCGGCGCCGCGCCGCACCGCCGCGGGAATCATCGTCTCGATGATGCTGTCGAGCCCGCACGCATAGTAGCGCGCCATCCAGCGCGCGAGTTCGAGCAACTCGGCCGAAAGCGCGGGGAAAGGATACACCGCCTGCGCGACCTGCTTCAGCCGCTCGACGGGAAAATCCGTTGGCGCGCCGATTTCGCCGACAATCCCGAGCCGCAGCGCGCGCAGGATCGGCACCCGAACGAGCGAACCCACCTGCACCGATGCCGCCAGCTGCGGCGGCACGCGGTAGTGCAGCAGCTTGTCGAACCCGGCGATGGGATGCACTCCAACGATCACTGGGCGCAGCTTGGTCGCGCCGGCGTTTTGCACGCAACTCACTTTGAAAACATGCGGCCGGCCACGTTTGTAGGGCGGGGTCTCCCGACCCCGCCGCACATGTAGTTCGAAATGAGTTCTCCGGCGGGGTCCGGAGACCCCGCCCTGCATGGATCGGTAGCCGGCGGCCGCTGGCTTCGTCGCGCGGCCCGCGACGTAGCACGGTCAATCTGGCCGTGCTCCGCCGTGTACTGCGCGGTCAGGTTGACCGCGCTACGACGCCGCCGGTGCCCTCCGCTCCTCAGCAACGGGATGCGTACGCGGCGTTTGGATCCCATTGACAGCCACGCGATGCGCGGCGAACAGTCGCGCCGTGAGCATAGCCGCTGCGCGCGAAAAATTTCGGAGTTTCCTCGTCAAGAAAGGCCTGCGGGCGACCAACCAACGCCTGGCCATATTCGATGCGGCCTTCAACCAGGCGGATCATTTCACGGCGGAGCAGCTGCTGGATTATGCCCGGGCCATCGACGACTCGGTCTCGCGCGCGACGGTTTATCGCACGCTGCCGATCATGACCGAGAGCGCGCTGCTGCGTGAAGTCGATATCGGCTCCGGCGAGAAATTCTACCGGCCGAATCGCGAAGGCGCGGGCACACAGGTGGCCCAGGTCGTCTGCATCGACTGCGACAAGATTTTCGAGATCAGCGCGCCGTTCATGTCGTGGTACGGCAGCACCGTGTCCTCGAAGCTCGGGCTCACGCCCGTGACGCAGCGATTGCAGGTCAGCGCCCACTGCAACCTCTTCCGCGAGACCGGCACTTGCCCGCGCCGCGGCTGAGCCCGCCGCCATGCCAAAGTCGCCCGCTCATCCCGCGCATGGACGCGAATTTCGGGGCAGAGAGCAATGTCGGCCCGGTCAAGCCCCGTCACTTTCCAGGGACGCAGACGGTTCCGGCGGCTTGTCTGCGCGAAGATTCGCGCCCGTTCGCGGACAACTGAGTCGTTCCGTTGGCTGAGACCATTCTCTTCTCACCATGGCCAAGAAGAACCATGACCCAGAATTCGAAATGCGATTTTTCGAGTCGGTGCTCCGCCGCAACTCGACCGATGCGACCGTGGTCGAGTTGCTCGGCGGGCTCTACACGCGCCACGGTCGCATCGCCGATGGACTGCGGATGGATCGCAGGCTGGTCAAGCTGCAGCCGGACAATGCCACCGCGCACTACAACCTCGCGTGCAGCCTCGCCCTCTGCAAACGCAGGACCGCCGCGCTGCGGGCGCTGCAGGAGGCGGTGAAACTCGGCTACCGCGATTTCGACTGGATGCAGCAGGATCCCGATCTGGAGGCGCTGAAGCAGCATCCGGATTTCCAGGCGCTGCTCGAAACGCTGAAGCCGCAGAGTTAATCACGACGCCATTTAAGATTTTGCATTCCTGGAGGGACGACCTCCGTGTCGTCCGTGGCCCGCACAGAGGCGGGCCCTCCAAAGCCGCCGGCGAAAAAATAGTTGGCTCATTGCGGCGCAAAAAGCTGCTGCAACACGAGGTCGAGGTCTTTGCCGATGGCCCACGTGCCGCCGCGCTCGACCGCGATCGACTTGCTGCGCTCGCGGCGCACGACCGCGGCATTGACCTCGACCAGCCGCGGCTGACCCGGCGGCTGTCCCAGCACCTCCGTGCTCGTCAGCGGCGTCCACGCGAAGGGCAGGCCGGTCCAGTTGCACCGGATTTCCCAACCCGCGATGGGCCCGAATGGCACCGGCTTCGTCAGGAGCGACGGGTACCGCGTGATGAAATCGGGCACCTGCATCGTTGCGACGCGGAGGCGCGCTGCCGTTTCCATTTTCGCAAAGAAATCCTGCCCGCTCGCGATTCGGCCCGCCCGCCAGTCGTTGAAGAAGCCGATCGGGTCGGCGCCCATCAGATTCATGCCGTTCCAGATCCCGTGCTCGTTGCGGCTGCCGTATCGGCCGCGGTCATACCAGCGCTGGAAGTTCTGCGTGACGAGAAGGCCGATCTCGAAGTGGAGGTGCGAGCGGTCGATCGGAATCATGTAGCCGCCCGAGCTGTGGCCCATCGTACCGACGACCTGCCCGGCGGCGACGGATTGGCCGGCCCGCAGCCCGGGGGCAATCCGCGAAAGGTGCGCGTACAACGTGTACACGGCCGGCGTCATCGATGGGTGCTCGATCACGATGTACCGGCCGTAACTGCTGTTGCCGGGCGACGCGCTCACGTGCCGCACGACGCCGGGCATCGCGGCGAAAACGCGGTCGAGCGGCTCGCCCCGCCGGTCGCGCGAGACGGGCCTGATATCGATTCCCTCGTGGAATTGCGTGCCACCGCTCCGCACGCCGCCGAATCCGCCCGACTCCGCATCGCCGGAACCCGCGTGCTGCAGCCACGCACTCGCCGGTTTGCCCTCCGCCCAGGCCGTGTTCGGCGTTGGCCAGACCAGCGGAAAGCGCTCCGCGGCATGGACTGTCGCCAGCGCAAAACTCATTAGCAGACTCGCGATGACTGCGTGCCATACCGGTGGACGGCGACCTCCGGGCGCCGTCGGCTGACCTGATAACGCAGAACGCGCCCGGAGCTCGCGTTCCACCTCGCGGTAAACTTCGCGTGACGTGCTCGCAACCCAGTCAGTATTTTCCCGCATCATCCTTTACGCGCGAGTTCGCGCTGCAGCGCCACCGAAGTCTTCTTCAAATCGTCGACCAACGCCGGCAACGCCGTGTCCGGCACCTCCGCAAAGACAAACAGCGCGCCGTTGGTGATCGGTCCATCGATCCGCCGCGCGCCGACGGCGTTGCCGTCGAGCACGAGCACGATGCGGCGTCCCTGGTGCGACACCGACATTCGGTAAAAATCGCGCGTTGCCGTGGGCGTGAGTTGAAACAGCAGGCATTTGCCCAGCTCCACCTGGACCACCTCGACGTTGACAATGTCCCCTTCGGTCAGGACCGGCTTCGAGTTCACGATCAGCCGCACGCCACTCCGCGGCAGCGTCACGGGTGTGCCGTCGTTGCTCGACGATTCGAGGAAAAATCGCGCCTGCGTCGGCCTGTAGTCGGTCGGCGGTTTCGTGCCCTGGCATCCGGCCAGGCCCAACATGCCCAAAACCGCGACAAAAAGAGACGTTCGCATGATCCCGGAAGCGGACGGTGGACGGCGACCTCCGGGCGCCGTCGGCCGGAGAACGCGGGAGGTCGCGTTCCACCTTGGTCTTCCCATCGAACTGTGCAGCGCTGGCTTCATGCAGTTTCCTCCACCGGCTCAAACGCCGCCATGATCTCCGTGCCAATCGAATCCGCGATCAACCGGCCGCGATTGGTCAACCGCACGGTGTCGCCCTCTCGCAGGAGCAACCCGCCCGCTCGCAGGGTCGCCAGCGTGTCTTCAATCACGGGCCACGGCGCGTCCGGCGCCCGCCGGCGCCAATGCGCAACGTCGACGCCGCTGTTCATGCGCAGCCCGAAGATCAACGCGTCCTCCGCCAGCAGTGCGGGCGTCAGGCTCACGCGATCTTCCGTCATCCGCTCGCCGCGCGAGAGCCCGTCCACCCAGCGGTCGAGGTCGGCGACGTTCGCGCCGCGCTGGCCGCCGAACTGCGATGCCGCGGACGGCCCGAGTCCGACCCACTCTTCCATCCGCCACGTGTTCAGATTGTGCCTGCACGCATGGCCGGGCCGCGCGAAGTTCGACACCTCGTACTGCGCGTAGCCGGCGGCGGCGAGTTGGGCCCAGGTCGATTCGTAGAGCCGCGCCTCGTGCTCGGGGTCGAGTTTCACCCGCCCCTGCGAGAGCTTCAACCAGAGCTTCGTGTCCTCCTCAAACGTGAGACAGTACGTCGAGATGTGATCCGGGGCGAGCGCCACCGCTTCGCGCACATCGCTCGCCCACTCATCCGCCGATTGCCCGGGTAACGCGAACATCAGGTCGAGGTTCACGCTGGCAAAACCCGCGGCGCGCACCCGCTCGTACGCCCGGTAAACCTGCTCCGCGGTATGCTGCCGGCCGAGCGCGTCCAGCAATTCGGGCCGAAAACTCTGCACACCCATCGAGATTCTCGTGACGCCAGCCTCGCGCAGGACGGCCAGTCGCGCCTCGGTCACCGACGCCGGCGCCATCTCCACCGTCCATTCCCGCACCGCGATGTAGGGCGGGGTCGCCGACCCCGCCGACGCGGAAGATCGCCCTGCCAACGGCGGGGTCAGGCGACCCCGCCCTACATGTTCCGTGCGGCGCCGGATCGATTCCGCCAGCAGCCCAAGATGACGCGGCGCCAGCAATCCCGGCGTGCCACCGCCCCAGAAAACCGTGTTCGGCGAACGCGTCCACGGAATCAGCGCGGCTTCGCGTTCAATGCCCGCGAGGAACCGCGCGACATCATCGGCGGTCGGCTGTTTTTGGTAGAACGCACAGAAATCACAGGTCGACGCACAGAAGGGCACGTGCACGTAGAGCCCGAGCGGCATGGTTTGCATGTCGGTCGGCACCTCAGCTTTAGCTTGCTCTGGCATTGGCCCGCTCATTACTAACCCGGATATTCCTCAGCCCTTGATGTTTGTCAGTGAAATAGGCCGTCTGCCCTCCAAACCCAGCGACTCCGTTGCGGTTAGGCCCGACAACCCCGGCCTTGTCGGCGCGGGCGTCGGCCCACTAGGATGGACATTTCACAGGGCCCCTGTGAAATCTCGAGGCTAAGCGTTTTCAATTCCGCCCGCTTTTTTCAGGATCCAATGCACACCAACCGAATTTCTCCCGCGAGAAAAATCCTCGTCTGGCTCGCCGCAACGCTCGCGTTCGCGGTCCTCGCCGGTTGCGAGACCGTGACGCTGACGGACCTGACGCCCAAGTCGATGGCGAAGAATCCTTCGCACATCTACACCTTCAGCCTCCGCATCACGCCGCGCACCAACACGGTGTCGGGGATCGGTCCGAACATCATCATCGACGGCCAGAGCTACAAGATGAAGACCAGCCCGCTGGGCCAGGGCATCTACGAGTTCGAGTACCAGCTTCCGGCAGGCCGCGACCGCGTCGCGTACTACTATCTCGTCAACTACAACGTCGAGGGCAACCAGGTCCTGACGCCGAAAGAGGCCTACACGAACGTCGAGACCGTGCAGATTGTCGACCGCTACGTCCTCTCGCTCGAAGTGAATCGGGGTCCGGTCGGTGCGCGGATTAGCGTCGTGGGCCGCGGCTTCACGCCGCAAGACACGATTCATTTCGAAGGGCAGCCGACGCGGACGAACTTCGAGTCGCCGAACGCGCTGAGCTTCTTCGTGCCGCCGCTCGAGCCGAACCGGAATTACCAGGTCACCGTCAACAGCGCCGCGGGTAACTCGCCGGTCGGCACCTTCCGAATCGATCCAAGCAGCATCAATGTTTCGCCGGCCGCGCTGACGCTGCGCACGGGTGAGCGGCAGAATCTCACCTTCACGTTGCCCAACGCCGCGCCTACCGGCGGCACGCTGATCGACGTGCAAACCGACATACCGGACAGCGTGATCATGCCCGAGGTGATCGTGCCGCAGGGCCAGACCTACGTTTCGATCACGGTGGAAGGCGGCAAGCCCGGCAACGGCAGCCTTTTCCTGAAGGGCTTCGGTACCGGCGAAGTGACGGTGCCGGTGACGGTCAGTCCGCGGTGAGGCTCCCTCCTGCAGCGGCGGTGAAATTTCCACTGTAGCGGCGGTCTATGACCGCCGTCTGCAGTTTGGCCGATTTGGGTGGCTAATTTGGATCGTGCTGCTGCCGTCGCCGGTATCCCCGCGCGCCACCAGATGTCGCAGCAGCGATCGGTGTGTAGGCCGCGTCGACGACGTGGCCTACAACAAGCATTCCTTGCAGGACGAGGTCTCCCGCCGCCGCCGTGCTGACGATCGTCTTCGGCGATACGTCGGCGGTCACAGACCGCCGCTACAATTTCAGTACGACCACCACCGGCCGGTGATCGCTCGCCTCGCTCACCCCGACGCCGTCGTAGATTCGCACGCCCTGGTCTTTCACCGCTGGCAGCAGCGCCGGCGAAACGAGGATTTGATCGACGCGAGAGTAACTTTCTTCGCGCCGGTAATGGTGCGTCCACGTCTCGCCGCGCGAATCCGTGCCGTGCAGCAACGTCGCGATCTGGGTTTTCCCGCGTTTTTGCAAGAAGGCGAGCGCCTTGCTCGTGCGACTGTCGTTGCAATCGCCGAGCAGGATGAATCGCGACTCCGCGGGATTCGGAAACCGCTTCAGCACGCGATCGCGAATCGCCGTCGCTTCACCGGCGCGGCGAATCGCCGACATCGGGTCATCGGGCCGGTCGGTGAACCGGCTCTTCAAGTGCACGGCGAATAATGTGACGTCGCCCGCCGGCGTCGCGATCGTCGCCTCGAGCAGCCCGCGCTTCACCGGCTCCTTTGCCCCAAAGTAGGAAAACTCCAGGTCGGTGTGCGTGGACACCGCCTGCAGTGGTCGTTTCGCCAGCAGGGCGACATGGCGGTCCGCATCGGCCGCGCTCGCCAGCACCGCAAGCGCGTAGTCGAGCCCTTCCGTCTTCAGGTCGCGCCGCAGTTCGTCGAGGTAGGCTTGCGGCCCCATCTCCTGCATGACGAGCACGTCGGCGTTCAGCGCGCGGATCACCTGCCGCAACGCCCGCTTCTCCGCTTCCGGCTTGGGGTAATCCTTGCGGTAGCCGTCCGCCGTCATCCGGTTTGCGGGGCCGTAGTTCTCAATGTTGTACGTCGCAATCGTGAGCGTCTCGGCGGACGCGGCACCGAGCGTCAGAGCTGAGCCCAACAGAAGGTAACGAAGATAACGAAGGCAAAGCTCTGCAGCGCTCATCTTCGTTCCCTTCGTTGCCTTCGGTTCAATTCCTCACCAGCGCCGCCTCGCGTTCGACCAGCGTCGGATGCGAATAGTGAAAGCCGCTGAACCAGCGGTGCGGTGTGAGGTTCGAGAGGTTCTTTTGCGCCAGCTTGCGCAGCGCCCCAATCATCGAGGTCGGTCCGCCCATCGCCTCCCGCGCAAACGCGTCGGCTTCGTACTCGTACTTTCGCGACAGCAGGTTGGCCAGGGGAGTGAACCAAAACGTGACGGCACCGCTCAGCAGCCCGAACAACAGAAACGACGGCGCCATCTGGCCCGGCGGAAATCCAAACCCCGTGTTGAACCACGGTGCCCGCGCGAGCCACGCGACGACGGCGAAACCCGCGAACATCATCAGGGCCGACAACGTGATCATCTTCGGGATGTGCCCGCGGCGATAGTGCCCGATTTCATGCGCAAGCACGGCCTCGAGCTCCTCCGGGGCCAGCTGCGCGATCAGGGTGTCGAAGAGCACGATGCGCCGGAACCGGCCGAACCCGGTGAAATATGCGTTGGAGTGACCGGAGCGTTTCGAGCCATCGATCACCTCGATGGTCTTGGCGCGAAAGCCAGTGCGATCGCCGAGCGCGAGCAATCGCGCGCGCAACTCGCCCTCGGGCAGAGGCGTGAGCTTGTTGAACAACGGCAGAATCAGCTTCGGGTAAAGAATCAGCATCAGGAGTTGAAACCCGAACATCAGCGCGAAGCCCCAAATCCACCACCGGTCGCCGACCAAGTCGACCAGCGACAGGAGCGCCCAAAGCAGCGGAAAGCCGATCACCGCCATGAGGAGCGCGCCCTTCAGCTTGTCCGTGATCCACAGGGCCGCCGTGCTCTTGTTGAAACCGTGCTTCTGCTCGAGCCGGAACTGCTCCCACCAATCGAATGGCAGCGACGGAATCGCGAGCAACACGCCCGCGATCAGGATGAACAGCGCGTGGTTCCATTTCGCATCCGGCCCGCCCCAACTCGCGGTGAGGTCGAACAACACCGGCAGCACGCCGCCCAGGAGCACCGCCAGCAACACGAGCGTGTCGAAAATGTCGGTCCACGCACCGAACCGCGATTTCTCCAGCGTGTAGGCGACGGACTTCCGGTAGGTCTCGGCGTCCATGATCGCCGCGACGGCCGGCGGCGGCGCATCCGCATGCCGACGCACCTCGGCGCGATTCAGCGCCGACAAGACGAGATCCGCCACCAACCGCAACACCACCAGCGCTGCGGCGATCCATAGAACGGGAACCATATGAGAATGAGAGACCAACCAAGGGACCAAAAGACCAAGGGACCGCGACAGGAGGTCAATGGTCCTTTGGATCCCCGCTCTCCTGGTCCCCTGGTCCCTTGGTCCCTTTGGTCCCTTTCGTCCCTCACCGTCCCACTCCAAAGATGGTTTGAAAACCCGATGCTCGGTCGCATGTTGGTCCGTCTGTGGACGCAACTGACACGAAACTTTCCTTCGAAACGGCTCTCGGCAAACTCGAGGCCATCGTTGAATCGATGGAGTCGGGCGAAGTGCCGCTGGCCGAGCTCCTCGCGAAATTCGAGGAAGGCACCAAGCTGTTGAAGGTCTGCGAGTCGCGGCTAAAAGATGCCGAACTCAAGATAGAGCAGCTGAAAAAGCAGAAGGATGGCACGATCACCTTCGAAAAGTTTGATGCGGGCCAGGCAGAATGACACTCTGACCTGAATGGCGCCAAGTTAACGATGTTGTTCGTCCTTTTCCCACGTAGCGCCACTGCGCCCACTGGCACTATCTGCGCCTAACTTGGCGCCATTCCATTTTGGCCATTTCCCGTCCACGTACCTGATGAACGAATCCTCCCCCTCGCTCCCGCCGGGCCTGCTGGCCTCGATCCGCAGCCCGGCCGATGTGAAGGCGCTCACGCCTGCACAGTTGCCGCAACTGGCGCAGGAAATACGGGAAGCACTCATCACCGTGACCTCGAAGAACGGCGGTCACATCGGCCCCAACCTCGGCGTGGTGGAGCTCACGATCGGCCTGCACCGCGTGTTCAACTCGCCCGAGGACCAGTTCGTCTTCGACGTCGGGCATCAAGGCTACGTGCACAAGCTGCTCACCGGCCGCGGCGGCGAGACTTTCCGCACGCTGCGGCAGACGGGCGGCGCGAGTGGTTTCATCTATCGGCCGGAAAGTCCGCACGATCCCTTTGGCGCGGGCCATGCCGGCACCGCCCTTTCCGCCGCGCTGGGCATGGCAACGGCCCGCGATCTGCGCGGCACGAGCGAACACGTGATCGCCGTGTGCGGCGACGCCGCGTTCACCTGCGGGATCACCCTGGAGGCGCTCAACAACGTCGTCAGCTCGACCAAGCGGCTGATCGTGATTCTCAACGACAACGAGTGGTCGATCGCGAAGAATGTCGGCGCGATCTCGCGCTACCTGAACCGCATCAGCACAAGCAAGACGTACAACAAGCTCCACCACGACGTGGAGGCGTTCTTCAAGAGCTTCCCGGCCGGCGTGGAGATGAATCGCGTCTACATGAAGTGGAAGCGCGAGACCAAGGACTTCTTCGTCGAGTCGTCGCTGTTCGAGAAATTCGGCCTGCGGTACCTCGGGCCCGTCGACGGCCACAATCTCGACGCCCTGACGAAAAACCTGGAATTCGCGAAACACTGCGACGTGCCGGTGCTCGTCCACGTGCTCACGAAGAAGGGCAAGGGCCTCGAAGCCGCCCTCGCCCACCCCGAGAAATTCCACGGGGCCGCGCCCTACGACCCCATCACCGGCGAAAACAAGAAGCCGGCCGCCGGCGCGCCGCCAAACTACCAGGATGTGTTTGGCCAGGCCCTGACGCGGTTCGCGCGGGCGAATCCGAAGATCGTGGGCATCACCGGTGCGATGCCAAGTGGCACCGGGCTTTCGCATCTCGCCGCCGGCGTGCCGCAGCAGTTCTTCGACGTCGGCATCGCGGAGGAACACGCGGTGCTGTTCGCCGCGGGCATGGCCACGAAGGGCTTCCGGCCGGTGTGCGCAATTTATTCGACGTTCCTCCAGCGCGCGTATGACCAGGTGATCCACGACGTGGCGCTGCAAAACCTGCCGGTCACGTTTTGCCTCGACCGCGCGGGGTTGTCCCCGAACGACGGGCCGACGCACCACGGCTTGTTCGATCTCGCCTATCTCCGCTGCGTGCCGAACGCGACGGTCATGCAACCGAAGGACGAGGACGAACTCGTGGACATGCTGCACACCTGCCTGGCGTTGCCCGGGCCGGGATTCATCCGCTATCCGCGCGGCGCCGGCGTCGGCGTGAAAGTGAAGGAGCAACCGGTTGCCCTGCCCATTGGCCACGCCGAGGTGCTGCGCGAAGGATCGAACATCATGCTTTGGGCACTCGGCACGATGGTCCAGGACGCGCTCAGACTCGCCGAGCGGCTGTCGGTCGAGGAGAACCTGTCGGTTGGCGTCGTGAACGCGCGGTTCGTGAAACCGCTCGATCGCGCGCTGCTGCTGAGCCACGCGGCGTGCATTCCGCTCATCGTGACGATGGAAGATCACGTGCTGGCCGGCGGGTTTGGCAGCGCGGTGCTCGAGGCATTGCAGGACGCGGACTGTCCAACCGCAGTCGAGCGCGTGGGCTGGCCCGACAAGTTCGTCGAGCACGGATCGAACGTCGAGACGCTGCGGACGGCCTACGGACTTTCACCGGACGACATTCTCCGTCGCGTCCTGGCGCGCTGGCGGAACCTCCGGGCCGAGCACGTCGAGGCGGACGTGTGATGCGGCGACCGCGACGCCGTAGCGCGGTCAACCTGACCGCGCTTTCACCGAGGTAGAAACACGCGCGATCAGCGCGGCCAGGCTTGTGCGCCTTTGGCGCATTGGCCGCGCTACGGCTCCACAGGGAGAATGGACGCTGCCCGCCCCTCCCAAAAAAAACCGCGCACCCACACGGGTGCGCGGCTGGAAAGAACGGTCGTCGAAACGACGGAGAATCAATTCTCGCTCTTCTTCTTCTTCTTCTTCTTCGGCGTGCTGTCGTCTTCGGTCTTCAGCGCGCCGGCGCCGCCGCACTTGGTGCAGTTGTTGCCCGCCTTCGCGGCCTCAACGCAGCATGCGTGCGCGCAGGTTTTGGAGTCGGCCTTGGCCTTGGCGCAGCAGTTGGCGACCTTGGATTCGGTCTTCTTCGCGGCATCGGCCTTATCGGCCGCAGCGAACGCGAAACCGGCGCCAAGGAGGGAAAGGACGCCAATTGCAATGAGTGATCTCAGGGACTTGTTCATCTATTTGGATTTGGGGTTGCAGTGTTGGTGCGGGCAGCGGGAATCGAACCCGCCTCTCATGCTTGGGAAGCACACGTTCTACCGATGAACTATGCCCGCGTGGTGGACGTGTGATATCCTTGCGGGAGGTAATATTCCCTCGCAAGTGAAATTCTGAAGGGGACGGACACACCCCGCCCTACGGGCACCGCTCGTGCTGGGGGGATTCAAGCCTTGAAAGTCCCCTCTGACAAAGAGGGGTGGCGCGCAGCGCCGGGGTGTTGATGCGACGAGCCGAGATCCTCCGCCAATCGCCCCCACCGACCGCCGGGCAATTGCATTAGCGACCCACTCCCACGGGAATCCCTCGCAGTAATGAACTACCTGTATCCACGCCGGCCCTCCAACGCGCTCTTCAACGTGACCGCGTCGGCGTAAAGCACCCCGCCGCCGCTGGGCAGCCCGAAGCCAATCCGCGTCGTCTTAACCTCGCGACCAGCCGGCAAATGCTCCATGACGTAATGGCAGGTCGCTTCACCCTCGACGTCGTTGGGCAGCGCGAGGATCAATTCCGCCACCTCGCCACTGCCCACGCGCTGCCGCAGCGATTCGAGGTTCAAATCCTCCGGTCCGACCCCGTGGATCGGCGACAGCTTGCCGTGGAGCACGTGATAAACCCCGCGAAACGCGCCGCTGCGCTCGATGGCGACCAGATCCGGCACAGCCTCGACCACGCACACGACGGACCGGTCGCGTTTCTCGTCGGCACAAATCGCACACAACTCACTCTCCGCCAAATTGCCGCACCGAACGCAGCGGCGGACGAGCCTGGCCGCTTCCTCGAGCGCAGCCACGAGCGACTTCAGCCGCTCGGGTTTCTCCACCAGCAGGTGCAGCGCGATGCGTTCGGACGAGCGAAAGCCGAGCCCGGGCAGCTGCTTGAGGTGCTGCTGGAGTTTCTCGAACGCGGATGTTTTCACTGCGGATGTTTTCACTGCGTGAAAACATTAGGGTTTTGGCAGAGCCAAAACCCGGGCTGCCGGGATATCCGTTTCATCTTAACGGGTCATTTTCACCGGGGGCCGGTAACTCGGCCTGTCTTCGCGCAGCGAAAACACTTCGGTTTTGGCGCAGCCAAAACCGCTATTCACATGAAACCGGGCATACTAAAAGCGCCGGTCACCTTCTGCATTTCCGCCTCGTTGTAGTCCTTCGCCTGTTTGGCGGCGTCCTGCACCGCCGCGAGGATCGTGTCGGCCACCACCTTCGCGTCCTCCTTCAAAAACTCGGGATCGAGCGTCAGCGAGAGAAACTTCCCGCTGCCGTTGATCTTCACCTTCACCGCTCCGCCGGCGGCGGTGGTCTCCAGTTCCTTGGCATCGAGCTGCGTCTGCAACGCCTCGATGCTGCGCTTCATCTTTTCCGCCTGTTTGACGAGTTTGCCGAGTCCAGCCATGGGTGTAGTGAGAGTGAGAGTGAAAGTGAAAGTGAAAGTGAAAGTGAAAGTGTGAGTGAAAGTGAAAGTGAGCGTCCGAATGTGAGCGAGCCTGAGCGAGGAAGTCGATCGAAACCCCTTTTCACCTTCACTTTCACTCTCCCTTCGCGGCGAGCCGCGGTCAACGCGACAACAAACTCGCAGGTCCGGACCGCAGGTCGGTTCCGACCGCTGGCGTTCGGATAAGTTCTGGGGATATCCGCCGCGTCTTAATGGACGCGGCTACGAGGCATCCTTGTAACCGCGCCCATTAAGGCGCGGCCTAGCCGCCGCGCGTTCTTCGTGCCGCAGCGGAAAAATCAGCGCGGTCAGGTTGACCGCGCTGCCGTGGCACGGTCAATCTGACCGTGCTTCCCGTGAAAATCGTCGCAGCGCGCGACGTACCGGATCGATATTAGCTTATCCGTCATGCAAAATCGCCGAGTACCCCTCGCGATACGAAGCAAACCGGGGCCGCCACTCGAACGTCGCACACAGCTTCCGGTTCGAAATAATCCGGTCCGGCGTCACTCGCCGGCGAATCCCCGCCGTCCCGGAAAAACGCGGCACCGGCGCGCCCAACCGTGCCGCCAGCCACGCCACCACTTCCGACTTCCGCGCCGGCGAGCCATCGACCACGTTGAACACCTCGTTCGCCAGCGCTGGCGGCGCACCGAAACAGGCCTCGATCGCCGTCGCAATGTCGTCGCGATGAATCAGGTTCAGCCGAGTCTCCGGGCTGCCGCTCACCTCGCCGCTCTTCACCTGTTCGAGCAAGTGATGCCGGCCCGGACCATAAATCCCCGCGAGCCGCAGGATGAACCACCGCTGGGCCGCGCCCGCGGCCTCACGCAACGCGTCCTCCGCCGCAATCAGCAATCGCGCCGCGTCGTCGCCGCCGGACCAATCCAGCGGTGCAGTCTCATCGACGGTGACGCCACCACCCTGCGGATACACCGACGTGCTGCTCGTGTACACGATCGTGCCGACCGGGCCGTGCCGCCGCGCCCAAGCCATCACCGAACGCATCCCGTCGACGTAGCTGTGCCGGTAACCTGCCGCGCCGCCACCGCCGGAGCTCACGCAGTTCAGCACCAACTCAGGCGCCGGGATAGCCGCATGCCAGTCATCGCTCGCGAGGTCGGCCACGACGGTCTCGATGGCTTGCTCGCGGAGCACGACGGCACTGGCGGCATTGCGCGTCAGGGCCACGACGCGTCCGCCTTCCGCCGCGGCCCGCAACGCCACCGCCGTGCCCACATGGCCGCACCCGAAGATCACCAGACGCTTGTTTGCGAAGACCGACATTGACTGCGAAGTGCGTGACCATCGTCGATGCCAGCCCAAGCGCAAAAAATTACCGTGCAGCCATGCGATTTCTTCCTTTTGTATTTCGCATGGCAACGGTCCTGGCCTTGCTGGCGGAGGGGTTTGAGGAAATCGAAGCGACGACTCCCATCGACGTGCTCCGGCGTGCCGGGGTCGAAGTCACCGTCGCCGCGCTCGCGGAAGGAATCCACGTGACCGGCCGCATGGGCATCACGTGTCACGCCGACACCAATCTCGCGGCCGTGGCGGGCAAAACGTTCGACTGCGTCTTTCTGCCAGGCGGACCGGGCGTGAAGAACCTTCGGGCCGATCCGCGCGTGCGCGACTCGGTCCTCCGCCAGCACGAGGCCGGCCGCTGGATCGCCGCCATCTGCGCCGCACCCACGGTGCTCCACGATGCGGGGCTGCTCGCCGGCCGCCGCTACACCGCGCATTTCTCCGTCGCCTCCGAGTTGCCGGCCATTCTCGCCCATGAGCGTGTGGTCGTGGACGGCAAATTGGTCACTTCGCGCGGAGCAGGAACCGCGCTCGATTTCGGTTTGAAGTTGGTCGAACTGCTCGTTTCCGTGGAAAAGTCGGCCGAGGTCGGCCGATCCATCTGCGCATGAACGACTACGAGCTCGCTGTTCGGTCGCTATTCCGGTTAGAACTACGGCCGTTTTGGCTTTCCTTGGGTAGGGGTTTTACCCCAGACTCCTCGCCGTAAGCTCTTCGACGCATTCTGCCCCAGCTCGTTGCCGTAGAAGCGACGGGGCGAAGCCATCGCAGGGACCAGAGGCCGGCGTCCAAGGATAGTAGCAGAAGCAAGCTTCGGAGTACCGGACCCATCGCGAATGAAAGCGAATTTCAGAGGGAGAAGCGATCGTGATCACGCTGATCGTAATTCACCCTTCGATGAGTCCGCCAATTCGTGCGTCATCATTCCGCGCATCTTCGCGTTCGCGGTTGAATTGAATAGTTCCGTGTCTTGGTCCCTTCGTCCCCTGGTCCCTAGTCCTTGGTCGATGGTCCTTGGTCCATGGTCCTTAGTCCTTTGGTCCCTTGGTCCCTAGTCCATGGTCCCTTCGTCCCTTGGTCGCTTGGTCCCTTAGTCCTCCGTCTCTCACCAATGTGTGGCATCGCTGGCTTGATTGCACCGGACCGCTCGCTTGAAGCGCGGACTGCGGCGGTCGATCGCATGTGTGAAAGAATGCAGCATCGTGGACCGGACGACAGCGGCATGAACTCTCAAGGCTCGGCGACCCTCGGCATGCGTCGGCTCGCGATTTTCGATCCCGCGAACGGCCATCAGCCGATGTGTTCGCCCGACGGCCGGTTCACGTTGGTGTTCAATGGCGCCATCTACAATTTCCGCACGCTACGGAGTGAGCTCGGCCATTGGGAGTTTCGCACCAACTGCGACACGGAAGTCCTGCTGGCGGCCTACGTCCGGTGGGGCGCGCGCTGCGTGTCGCGGCTCCGCGGCATGTTCGCGTTCGCCGTGTGGGACGCGCAGGAGCAATCGCTCTTCCTCGCCCGCGATCCCTTCGGGATCAAACCGCTGTACTACCGCCAGGACGGTGCGAGCTTCGCGTTCGCCTCGGAACTGAATGCGCTGAAGGCCGCCGGCCTTTTCGGGATGGAGATCGATTCACTCGCCGTGGCCGATTATCTCGCGTGGCTCGCAGTGCCGGCGCCGCGGACAATTTATCGCGGTGTCTTCAGCCTGCGTCCGGGCGAATCCGCGACGTTTGCCGGCGGCCGACTCGATGTTGGCGCGACTTGGACCTTCGGCCGGATTCCGCAGGACGCGCCCCGCTGTCGCACGCGCCGCGAGTTCGTTGCTCAGCTCCGCGAGCGGCTCGAGGACACCGTGCGCGCGCATGTCGTCGCCGATGTGCCCGTCGGCGCCTTCCTTTCCGGCGGACTGGATTCCGCGGCGGTCACCGGGTTGATGACCCGCGTCAGCAACACGCGGCTACGGACTTTCTCGATCGATATGGCCGAGCCGCTATTCTCAGAGGCGGCGGAAGCCGAGACCACTGCGCGGCATTTTGGCACTGATCACCGGACAACCAGACTTACTGGCGCCGATGTGGCCCGCGATCTCGATCGCCTGTTGCAGGCGCTCGATCAGCCGACGGGCGACGGTGTGAACACCTTCTACGCGAGCCAGGCGGCGCGCGCCGGTGGCGTCACGGTGGCGCTCTCCGGGCTGGGCGGCGACGAGGTGTTCGGCGGGTATCCGTCATTCCGCGACACGCCGCGTCTCGCGCGCTGGTTGCGGCCGTGGCGGGTGGTGCCGGGGCCGGTCCGGGCAGCGGTGCAACGGCGGCTGGCCCGCGGCGACACGCGCCGCCGGAAACTGGCGGACGTGCTGGCGCACGCGCACAACATTCACGAGGTCGGCGCGCTGCAACGCCGCGTCTTCACCGAGCCGAGCCGGCGCACGCTGCTGAACCCGGAGGTCGCGGCGGCGCTCGGCCCGGGCGCCGCCTTCCACCCGGCATTGGCGGCCCTCGCCCGCGACTTGAACGGCAGCGACGACTTCGACGTTGTGAGCGCATGGGAACTGCGCACCTACATGGCCGACGTGCTGCTGCGCGACAGTGATGTCATGAGCATGCGTCATTCGCTCGAACTGCGCGTGCCACTCGTCGATCGTCCGCTGATCGAGTGGGTGTGGCGGCAGCCCGCGGAATTCAAGGCCGATCCGCGCCACCCGAAGTCCGCGCTGGCGGAGGCCCTCGAAGACATTTTGCCGCCCGGACTTGCCGGGCGGCCGAAGCGCGGATTCACCCTGCCCTTCGATGCCTGGATGCGCCGTGAGCTGCGTCCATTTCTCGACGAAACCTTTTCGAACGCCAGCGTGGATCGCGCCGGTCTGCTTCAGCGCGAGGCGGTGCAGTCCCTCTGGCGGGGTTTTCGCGTTGGTCACGACACCCGTGAGTGGTCGCGCGTGTGGAGCGTCGCGATGCTGATCGCGTTCGCGAACCGGCGGGAGGCTGCGCCGCGGGTCGAAGACCAGCGACCATGGACCATGGACCAGGGACCAGGGACCGTTTCGGAGAAACCATCGCCCGTTTTGGCAGGACCATCGACCATTTCGGAGGGACCATCGACCATCGACCTTCGACCTTCGACCGTTTCGGAGGAACCATCGACCTTCGACCTTCGACCTGTCCGAACTCCGAGGTCCATGGTCCATGGTCCATGGTCCATGGTCGATGGTCCTCGGAACGGTCCATGGTCCCTTGGTCCCTCGTCCCTTGGTCCTTTGGTCCCCGCGCAGCGGCCAGTCCCCGCGCACCGGACCCGCACTTTGCTGCTCGCGCCGGCGATTTTTTCGATCGAAGGCGGCATCCCGCGCATCCTGCAGACGTATCTCCGGGCGCTGTGCGCCTTGAAGCAGGCCGGCGGCGCCGTTCGGCTGCTTGCGTTGAACGATGCCGCACTCGCGCAGGCCGATCTTGCGCGTTGCAGCAACGGAGAAATCGAAGCGGCCGTCGCCTGCAATCGACACAAGATCAAACTCGTGCGCGAAGCGCTCCGACTCAGTCGCGGCTGCGACGACATCGTCTGCGGACACGTCTTCATGCTGCCGGTCGCGTGGCTCGCGCGGCGGCTGAATCCGAAACTGCGCTACTATCTCGTGGCGCACGGCATCGACGTATGGCGTCGCTTCACGCTGGTCGAGCGCATTGCCCTGCGGGATGCGACGAAGGTCTTCTGTGTCAGCGACTACACCCGGCGCGAGCTACTGAAGAATTGCCCCTTGCCGCCCGACCGGGCAGTCGTGCTGCACAACGCGCTGGATCCCACGTTCACGATTGCCGCCGGCCGGCCGCTGGCGCAGTGTCCCCCGAATATTCTCCTCGTTACGCGGCTCACCTATAATGACCGCTATAAAGGCGTGGAGCATATGATCGCAGCGATGCCCGCCATCCGCCGGTCCGTCCCCGCGGCCCGCCTGCGGATCGTGGGCCGCGGCGACGATATCGCGCGGCTGCGCGG
>Ga0082335_1001579_pt1 | contig 47145 bp, 46 predicted proteins | sample Subgrocontami58m_FD_72375 | JGI IMG/M metagenome (GOLD analysis project Ga0082335, IMG submission 72375) | Subsurface groundwater microbial communities from S. Glens Falls, New York, USA - GMW37 contaminated, 5.8 m (SPADES assembly) (version 2) ...
GACAGTCCATCCGAGAATGAAGGATGGGTTCACACACATATATATAACTCCAAAATACAGGCATGGTGCGCATACTACACCTGTTGACACAGACCTTATGGCATTATGGTTTGGGCCATTTGGTGATATGCACAGATATGATAAGAGGATGCCATGGGTCGGGGAAGGGTATGTTGATCTTAATCCTGATGATGCAAAGATGCTCGGGATAGAAGACGGAGACTATGTCTATATTGATGGAGACCCGGAGGATAGACCTTACAGGGGATGGAAGAAGGGGACAGAAGAATATAAGGTCTCAAGATGTATGTTGAGGGCAAGGTATTATAAGGGCATTCCTAAGGGTATTGCAAGGTCATGGTTCCATATGTATGTGGCAACATTCGGGAGTGTAAAGGCACATGAGACGAATCCTGATAAACTTGCAAGGAACCCCGAGACAAACTACCAGGCGATGTTCAGATATGGAAGCCACCAATCAGCGACCCGTGCATGGCTTAGGCCCACACTTATGACAGATTCTCTTGCAAGGAAGGATTATATGGGACAGGTTATTGGCAAGGGATTTGAGTCAGACGTCCACTGTACTACAGGCGCCCCTAAGGAGAGTTTTATAAAGCTCACGAAGGCAGAGGATGGCGGGACAGACCATCCTTTATGGCGGCCTGCTCTCCTGGGATTCAGGGCTGGATATGAGAATGAATCTATGAAGAAATATTTAAGAGGAGAATACGTATGAGCCATAAAGTATATAACTGGCAATTAAAGAAAGAGATTATCTACAAACATGAGGAGAGCCGCCCGGAAAAGCAGATTGCATGGGTATTTGATACGAATAAGTGTATAGCCTGCCAGACGTGCACAATGGCTTGCAAGACTACATGGACATGCGGCAAGGGTGAGGAATACATGTTCTGGAACAATGTGGAGACGAAGCCGTATGGCTTTTATCCACTTGCATGGGATGTTAAGTTACTTGAGAAACTTGGAAAGCAAGAATGGGATGGAGAAAAGTATGCAGGAGTGACTATCTTTGGTGCCGGGGAAGAAGGCGAAGAACTTTTAGGACATACACCAGAGGATAGAGACTGGGCGCATCCGAATATAGGCGAGGATGAGGTTATATCGCAGATAGAGGATGGAGATTATTTTAACCAGTTGCCTCATCTCTCATGGATGTTTTATCTGGCAAGGATATGTAATCACTGCACATATCCTGGGTGCCTGGCAGCATGCCCAAGAAATGCTATATATAAAAGGAAAGAGGATGGCATAGTCCTGATAGACCAGGAAAGGTGCAGGGGCTATAGAAAATGCGTTAAGGGCTGCCCCTATAAAAAGGCGATGTTTCACCCAATAACAGGCAGAAGTGTCAAATGTATCGCATGTTATCCTGCAGTTGAAAATGGGTTACAGACAAGGTGCGTTGAGAATTGTATTGGCAAGATAAGGATTGTCAGCTGGCTCAATACGCCTGATAAGGCAATAGAAGATAGCCCAATAGATTACCTTGTCCATATAAAGAAGGTGGCGCTTCCATTATATCCACAATTTGGGACAGAACCCAATGTCTATTATATTCCACCTATCCATGTAGATGTAAAGTATCTAAAGCAGATGTTTGGGCCAGGCGTTGAAAATGCAATAAAGGTTTACAGGAGTGGTGATGAGGCGTTGGTTGGTTTGGTAAAATTATTTGGCTCTACTGACAAGATAATTGAGAGATTCAAGGTAGAAGATGGTTATGCAATCGGGTTTTCTAAGGGAGAAGAAATAATCCGTGTTCCTGTCAAAGAACCTGTTATTATAAGAAAGTTCCATGACGAAAAACTTGATGTCTATAGACACAGCGTCACTTGAAATCCGAGCGTTAATTTACAAATTAGTCTCAGTCGGATTTCTCTATCCTGATGAAGAATGGCAGAAGAGGATGTCAGGGTTGATTAGGGAATTCTATCAGATGGAGAACCATTCTCATACTTTAGATTTTGAAAATAATATTACAGGGATTAATAAGATACTTTTATCTTTCTCAGTAGATAAAAAAGTCCTTGAGGAACTTCAAGCAGAGCATTTCAGACTCTTTGGCCCTGACCCTCTCTGCCCTCTTGAAATAAGCCATTGGACTAAGGGTAGTAATATATTTATGCAGCCAAGGCAGATGGCTGAGATGGCAGGGTTTTACAGAGCATTTGGGCTGGATATGAGTGAGAATTTAAGGGTTGATAATCTATCAGTCGCATTTGAATTCCTGTCATACCTTTGTCTAAAACTACTCAATGCCTTAAACAAGTGTGATGATGATAATGCAGAAATTACTGAAAAGGCAATGGATTCATTTAAGATTGAATTTGTCCTGCCTGGGCTATCTCGTTTTGTGGAGTCTATCAAGGCCAATTCTAAGACAGGGCTTTATAAAGAATTAGGGGAATTGGCAGGAAAATAATGGAGGATAAGTGATATGAGGAAAATATTTGGTTTTATTCTAATATCATTTCTAACTCAAAACGTATTTGCAGCCGAACTAAATATTACATCAAGATATGTAAAAAAGGCAGCACTTGACCCAATGGGCAATATCTGGGCTCAGGCAGAGATTGTTTCTGTCCCGCTTATAAGACAGAACTTAGTCGCACCTCATGGCGGTGGGGCAGTCAAAGAAGTTGAGGTCCAGAGCCTTTATACTGATAAAGAGATATTTATCAGACTCACGTGGATAGATGAGACGAAAGATACCCAATTTTCTATGACAGAGAAATTCTCAGATGCCTGTGCTATAGAGATACCGATAAATAGTGGACAGTTGCCATCGTTTATTATGGGAGAGAAGGGCAACCCTGTGAATATATGGGTGTGGCATGCGAAAGAAGAAGGGTTAGATTTTCCTCCTGCCTATTCTGATTATTACAGGAAAGACGCCTTACATGCAGTTTTAAAGGGCAGGCCTACAATGATAGAGAATTTAATTGCAGAAGGGTTTGGTACAATCACCCCGCTTGAAATTCAGGATGTGGAAGGAAAAGGCGTCTGGAAGGATGGGAAATGGAATGTTGTGCTAAAGAGGAAACTGGAGTCAGCATCGGGTGTTGCTCTTAAGAAAGATTTATCCTTTCCTATAGCATTTGCTATATGGGATGGGGGAAGTAAAGACAGGGATGGAGCAAAGTCAGTATCACCATGGCATATTCTAAGTATCGGTAGGGCACCGGCGATAGAGATGCCAAAAGACGCAGTTAAAGCAGGGGAAAGGGTATATCTGAGATATGGGTGTGTGACATGCCATGGTAGAGAAGGAAAAATTTCAGCAAAGAATCTAAATGCCCAGGGCGGTAAAGTGCCAGCTCTTACCTATGTTGCTGAAGGGTTTACCGGCGCAGAATTAAAGGACAGGATAAGTAAGGGTAGAAGTCCTGAGAAAGAGGATGTAACTGGACCATATCCACCCTTACGCATGAATGCATGGAAATCTGTGATGGATGAGACCGAGTTAGATAACCTTGTCCAATACCTTTTAAGCCTCATGCCAAAGACAGAGGGGTGGTAAATTATATTATGATTACACAGATTATAAAAGCAGATTACACAGATGGAAAATAAAATGATGCCCAATGTAGAAACGGTACCTCAAGAAATATCCCGTAGGAATTTCTTAGGTAAATTCGGTATATATTCTTTCCTGGCATATTTGGGTGGTTCTGCCATGGCAACACTCCGTTTCTTATTCCCAAATGTCTTATATGAGCCAACCACTACTTTCAGGGCAGGCTATCCTGACGAATATTCTGTTGGGAGTGTAAGCACTAAATGGATGAAAGAACACAGGGTATGGATTGTCAGAACACAGAAAGGGATATACGCCTTATTGGGTAGATGCACACATTTAGGATGCACCCCGAATTGGTTTGATGCTGAAAGGCGGTTCAAGTGTCCATGCCATGGGAGCAATTTTGATGTGGAAGGTAATGTAATAGCAGGACCTGCACCAACCCCGTTATTACGTGCACAGGTATCATTAACTGATGATGGCGAGATTCTGATAGACAAAGGTAGATTGGAGAACAAGATTAACAAGCGAGAAGGAAAGGGTTTTCTCCTGACAGTATAAAGGAAATAGAAGTTGGAAGAGAAGAAAGATATAGCGGCGGGCCAATTGGTGCGCCCAACCCTAAAACAAAGAATAATAGATTCCCGCATATGGCGTTCTATGTTCCCTGGCGGTATGTGGAAAGATACGCCGAGGGATAGGATTCAGCATATAGCAGGGAATGTATGGTTACATATCCACCCTCCCAAGATAAGACCCCACGCACTCAAATGGACTTATACCTGGAGCTTAGGTGGCGTCTCATTTCTATTATTTCTAATCCTGACAGTGACAGGCGTGCTCCTCATGTTCTATTACAGACCCACTGTTCTTCATGCCTATCATGATATGAAGGACCTGGAATTTGCTGTCAGTTTCGGCATATTCCTCAGGAATCTGCACAGGTGGGCTGCTCATGCAATGGTCATTACTGTCATTCTCCATATGATGCGCGTCTTCCTGACTGCATCCTATAAAACTCCCAGGGAATTCAATTGGAGTGTAGGCGTGGCCCTTTTGGTCTTGACACTTTTACTCTCTTTTACAGGGTATCTCCTCCCATGGGACCAACTTGCAATGTGGGCTATAACAGTAGGGACAAACATGGCTTCTGCAGTGCCATTTCTTGGGGCAGAAGGGCCGTTCTCTTTTGCTACGATTAATAATGATGTCAGGTTCTTTCTATTGGGCGGGACGATGGTCGGAGAGAATGCATTACTCAGATTTTATGTCCTTCACTGCATAGGACTGCCGCTTATAGCCGGGATATTCATGATAGTACACTTCTGGCGTATAAGGAAAGACGGATTTTCAGGACCTCTTGTCAGCCCAGGAGTGCAAGAGGAGAAGAAAGATACATGGCCGAATCTGATTAACAGGGAGTATGTCGCTACCATCGTTACCCTTGTAGTAATGATATTATGGTCAATACTTGTAAATGCTCCGCTGGAAGAAGTTGCAAATCCTAATAGGACACCGAACCCTGCGAAGGCCCCATGGTACTTTGTCGGTTTACAGGAAATCTTAGTATATTTTGACCCGTGGATAGCAGGTGTGATGATACCAGGCATAATAATATTCGGCCTTATTGCGATTCCCTATATAGACCCGAATCCTCAAGGTATAGGAAGATATGCATTTAAAGAGAGGAAATTTGCAATTACCGTATATTCTATTGGGATTGCGATGTGGTTCATACTCATATTCATAGGGTTATGGACGCGTGGCCCAAATTGGGCATGGTATTGGCCATGGGAGTCATGGGACGTTCATAAGCCGCCGCCAGGGAAGACGATAAATATCTCCTCCTGGATAGGCGGGTTATTACTGATAGCATACTTTATTGCTGGACTCATAATACCACGCAGATTTTTCAAGAACATGGGGATTGTCAAATATACCGTTATGATGGTGATGTTACTTATGATGGTGGGTATATTGCTAAAGATAGTTTTGTGCCTGGCATTTGACGTAAAATATATCTTTTCTCTGCCACAGTTAAATTTTAATATTTAATGAGGAAAATATGCCTTATAAGATATTATGTGCGATATTAACTATTATGCTCTTAGTCATGTTCGTTCTCATAGTATGGGATGACCATACGAGGGAATGGAAATTCTACCAGAAGGAATTTGCCAAAGAGGAACATTCTTTACTTCAAGATAAATCCTCTCAGAAGATAAGGCAAAAGGGGATTATGATAAAGCAGATAAATATACCAGCACTCGGCAGAGTAGATAGGTGTGTGAGCTGCCACATTGGCATAGATAATGTTCAATTCAAAGATGCAGAGAACCCTTATAAGGCCCATCCTGGAGATTATCTCAAGAAACATCCTATTGAAAAATATGGATGCACAATATGCCATGAAGGACAGGGGCTGGCTACTGCTCAGGATGCAGCACATGGCTATGTGAAGCATTGGGATGAGCCAATGTTTAGACATGAGTATATCCAGGCATCCTGCGGCAAGTGCCATGAGGATACAGACAGACCAGAGATGGGAACCCTTGAGCGGGGAAAGAGGTTATTCAAGGAATTGGGTTGCATAGGGTGCCATGCAGTGAATGGATGGGGTGGGAATATAAGTGTTGACACAGGGGAAATGGGGGATAAGGTTATAGATGAACTTGATTTCACCAATGTTAAGGATGAACACACTGTTGCCAACTGGCTATATGAACATTTTTTAGACCCTCAAAAGATAACGACTGCCAGGCCGGATTTAGGAGTTCCCTATCCATCGCCAATGCCAGACTATTCCATGTCTGAAAAGGATGCTGTAGCACTTACAACACTTATGCTTTCATGGACGTCAGAAAAGAAGAAGATACCAGTAGAATATTATGTGCCTCCAGAACCCAAGCCTGCCATAGAATACAAGACAAAAGAGGAGAGAGGTCAGTCTGTTTATGAGAAGTTTGGTTGTGCAGGCTGCCATGGCAAGCGTGGCGAAAGTGGAATAGCCAATTATAATGCACATGGCGGGAAAGTACCATCACTTACATATGTGGCTGAGGGGTATACTGTCCCTGAATTGAAAGATAAGATTAGAAAAGGAGTCCAGCCTGTTGAGAAGGCTGACCCAAATGGGCCTGTTCCGCCCTCATGGATGCAAAAGTGGGGCGAGAGGATAAGTAATGAGGAATTAGATAATTTGGTGAGTTATTTAGTGAGTCTTTTACCAAAGGAGGAGAAATGGACAGAATAAGATTGTATAAGGTTTTTGGGAAAGTGTCAATTGGGTTGATTTTATTATTGAATTGTATAATATTTACACTTGTCTTAGTACACCATACCGATGCACAAACTCAAGACGAGGCAGTGTCAGAAAAAGAGAAGGCAAAGAATCCGTATCCAAATGACTTTGGCCCTGATACGATAGACATATCAGGTTATCCTGATGAACATAAGGAGAGTTATAAACTATTCGTTGAAAAATGCGTCAGATGCCATACCATAGCCAGGCCGATTAATTCACAGTTTGTAGAAGTTAAGGGACAGGAACTGGAATCTCTCAAAACAGAATCTTCTAATCTTTTTGAAAAACCACTTGTATGGCAGATAGAGGATAATATATGGGAGCGGTATGCCAAACGGATGATGCGTAAGCCAGGATGTGAGATGGCAGTTGATGAGGCCAAAAAGATATGGCAGTTCCTGGTGTATGATTCAAAAGAGCGAAAATTGAAAAAATCTTCCGAATGGGAGAAAGACCGCCAGAAACTATTAGATGACTTTAAAGCCAAACATCCTGACCGATACAAGGAGTTGTTTGAGGTAAAATAAAACAAAAAACACTTGACAAATATTAAAACTGTATTATAATAAAAACAACAATTAAATAAACTACAGGTACCCTGGTTAGCCAGGGTGAATAGGGAAACCCGTGAGAAGCGGGTGTGGTCCCGCCGCTGTAATTGGGGACGAAATCTACAAAAAGCCACTACTCCGACGTTACGTCGGAGTGGGAAGGCGTAGAGAGTAGAATGAACCAAAAGCCAGAAGACCTGCCTGTATATGATTCCCCGTTATTTTGCGGAAAACAAAAAGGGTGAAGAAATAGGGTGCAACCCTTACCTATCATAGGTAAGGGTTTTTTGTTTTATAGGGAGAGGCATGAAAAACAAATATTCAAGGATAAGAAGATACTTTTCAGTTTTCACAATACTTTGCTGTTTATTGTTTGCCGATAATGCATATGCAATGCATATTTCAGAAGGGATTTTGCCATTTAACTGGGCGGTTTTATGGTTTTTAGTAGCAGTGCCATTTGTGGCATATGGGTTGTATAGACTAAAGAAACTTTCAAAACTTGACCTATCATTTAAGCCTCTTGTGGGGCTCATGGCAGCAGTGGTCTTTATTATCTCATGTATGCCTATCCCTGTGCCAACAGCTGGGACATGCTCACATCCTTGTGGAACAGGGATATCAGGGATACTCGTAGGTCCTGGTATCAGCATACTCGTTACGGCAGTTGCACTCCTTATTCAGGCACTTTTCCTTGCACATGGAGGATTAAGCACATTAGGGGCAGACATCGTTTCAATGGGCATTATGGGCTCATTTGCAGGGTATCTGACCTTTAAGTTGTTAAGGGTCTTTAAGGCAAATTTAGCAATCGCAGCTTTTATGGCTGGATTATTTGCAGATTGGGCGACATACCTGGCCACATCTGTAGAACTTGCTTCAGGCATAATGGGCGATTCCCCATTTATGCCATTTTTTACAAAGGTAGTCATTGCCTTCATACCGACACAACTTCCACTTGGAATACTTGAAGGTGCAATGACAGCGGGTATGGTGGTATTGCTTTACAAAAAGAGGCCTGACCTGCTTGTAAAGATGCGGGTTTTAAAGCCAGAGGAGGTATCACAATGAATCCCATTAGGATTATTTGCCTTTCATCTTTTATATTCTTTATTCTAATGTCTTTTATCCTCCAATCCTTTGTTTTAAGTTCTGAAGAGAAATGGCCTGGGGTTGATAAAACTGTTGTAGAAAGATATGCAAAGGAACAGGGTAGAGAAGCAAGAGAACCTCTGATAAATACAGACCAGGGGGACTTACTCCTATTTGTATTCCTGGTTGCAGGTGCAGTTGGAGGTTTTATAGGTGGATATTACTGGAGGGTGCTTATTGAAAAGAAGCCTTCCATTGATAAAAAAGAACAAAAATAGAGAAAGACCAGATGGAATTATTTTCAGAATACTTTAAAAAAGAACATCTTCTTTCAAAGGTAGATGCAAGGGTAAAACTCATTGTTGCAGTAATCCTTCTTGGAATGGTTTTAACCTATAAGGGATTTGTCTTCCCAATCTTTATACTTTGCATTAGCATGGTTCTATGCATAAGGATGAAAATACCCTTACGGGTCTTTCTTTTAAGATTTTCAGAACCTCTCTTTATAGCCGCTATTGTAGTTTTACTCAAGTTTCTGTTTACAGGCGGGAAAATCATGTTTTGTGTCGGAATAGCTGGCATGGAATTAACAGGATATACTGATGGGCTTATGGATGGTTTGATGATTGCAGCGAGAATCTTAGGGGCAGTATCTATTGTTGCGGTATTGGGATTTTCTACACCCTTTACTGACTTTTTAGCAGGGCTTTCATGGTTCAGAATTCCAAAGGATTTTATAGAGATATTGATGTTTGCCTATCGCTATATATTCGTGTTGCTTGAGGATGCCATGGTCATTTACAATGCCCAAAGGAATCGCTTAGGCTATTCAAACATCAGGCGCGGATTAAGTTCATTTGGCGTCTTGACAGGCTCACTTACTTTGAAGGCATTTGAACATAGCCATAATGTTACTATAGCAATGATTCAAAGAGGCTATGACGGCACTCTACCAATTTTAAAGTATAAGACTTTTAAGCCATCCGAGATAGTTGGCTCTATTTTGTTTATAATTGCAATGGGTATTTTATGGTATAGGAAAGTATAAAAACACTTTCATGCCTATACCACTGAAAATCGTAGTGTAAGTCATCGTCGAAGGAGATTTTCTTGTGGAAGATAAAGATATAGTAAGACTCTCAGTCAAAATTGAATCATTCAGGTATCCTGATGGGACTGAGGCTTTATCTCAGATAGAACCAGAGATAAGAAAAGGGGAATTCGTAGGGATATTGGGTTCAAACGGTTCAGGGAAGACAACTCTCCTTAAGGTTATGGATGGGCTAATAAAGGATTTTAAAGGCAGTGTCCATCTTGATGGAATAGACCTAAGGAAGTTGTCGCCAAAGGAGATTTATAAAAAGGTAGGACTTATATTTCAGAACCCGGATGACCAACTCTTTGCTCCAACAGTGTATGAGGATGTAGCATTTGGTCCTATAAACATGGGATTTACTGAGCAAGAAGTCGCACATATGGTAAAGGGCGCGCTTAAGGATGTAGAGATGGATGACTATGCAAAGAAGTCTATTCATAACTTGAGTTTTGGGCAGAGAAAGAGGATATGTATTGCAGGGCTATTGGCAATGGGACATGAGATACTCCTATTAGATGAGCCTACTGATGGGTTAGACCCTATGGGTGAACACAAGATGATGAACCTACTTATGAAATTAAACAAAGAAAAGGATGTGACGATTGTAATGGCAACCCACAGTGTTGACCTTGTCCCTCTATTCCTTGACAGGCTCTACATCTTAAGCAAAGGGCGCATTGCCAGAAGCGGAGCCCCTGAGGATGTCTTTACGACACCTGAAGATATGGCAGGTGTAAAACTCAGGCTGCCCCATATAGCAGAACTCATTTACAGGTTAAAACATGATGATAAAATACCCTTTGAAAAGATTCCGCTTACCATTGGTGAGGCAAGAAGAGAGATTGTAAAGTTAGTTTACTAGAAAATTCAAAAAAATCAAAAAAATCAAAAAAATACTTGACACAAAGATGTTTATATGTTATATTCATTATTGATAATAGTTATTAATACTAATAAAAGGATGGACATAAAATGGATACGAAGGATATACTTAAAAATAAGATAAATGCAGGTAGACAAAGGATGACAACTCAGAGGCTGATAATACTTGATGAATTGAAAAAGGTAACCTCTCATCCTTCTGCCTATGAGGTCTACAGGATGGTACAGAGGAAGATAGCAAATGTCAGTTTTGGCACAGTATATAGAAACCTGAGACTTTTAGAGGACTTAGGTCTCGTACAAGAATTGAATTACGGTAAAAAATTCAGCCGTTATGATGGCAACACTGATAATCACTATCATATATCATGTGAAAAATGCGAGCGTATGGATGATATTCCGATTAGTATCTGGAAGAGATTGAATAAGAATACTTCCAATGCTACCGGTTACGAAGTGAAGGCACACCGCATTGAATTTTACGGGTTATGTCCCAAGTGCCAGGGCGAGAAAAGGGGGTGATAGCGAAAACGGAGGTTATTGAGAGATTAGTAAGAGGATGTCTATGAATTTCAAAGTTTAAACGAAAGGGGGAATAAGAATGGCAAAGGTAGAGTTGATAAACGAGGATAAACTCGGATGTGCAAAAGGGACAGCGGTTGAGGAGGCAATTGAACAAAACTTTAAAGGAGAGACTTCTGAGGTAGGGCTGTATCTTGCTATGTCCAAACAGGCAGAGCGGGAAGGTTATCCTGAGATAGGCAGCGTTATGAAGTCAATCGCTATGGATGAGGCATGGCATGCAGCCAGGTTTGCTGAATTAAATGGAAAGGTGTCCACAAGCACAAAGGAAAATATAGAGAAGATGCTGGCAGGGGAATGTGGTGCAAACAAAGGCAAGAGAGAAGCAGCAGTGACGGCAAAGGAGAAAGGCTGTGACCCTGCCCATGATGCTTTGGATGAGTCTTCACGGGATGAGGCCAGACACGCCAGGGCATTAGAGGGACTGCTTAAGAGATATTTTTCATAATACACACAAGGATAGGTACGGGACAGGCATTTTGCCTGTCCCAAGAGTACTTGTAAAGATTAAGATAGAAAAATAAGTAATATCATGATTTAATGAAGAGGTGTAAAAATGGCAAAGGTTGAGGTAGATGCAGGTATATGTGGGTTCAAGGTAGAGATAGAGGCTATATCTGAAGATATGCAGCATGTAAAATTAGATATTAAGACTGATTGTCCAAATTTTGTAAAGTTTATAGAAGAGATAAGAGAGGTAGATGCCTTTCAGGAAATAGAGCCTGATACGAAAAAGGGAAAGATATTAAGTCTGTGGCCAAAATACTTACACTGTGCTGCCTGCCCAGTTCCATCAGGTATTATCAAGGCAGTGGAAGTAACGGCAGGATTGGCATTGCCAAAGGATGTAAGTATTAAGGTAAGCCAGTAGGATAAGCAGGAGAAATAATACTATGGTTGACTTGACAGCGATAACTAATGCATAACATGCCGCCCTATGAAGTTGTGGGATAGGTAAATCAGGTATTATGAAGTATAATGATATTGATAAAAATATTACTGAGATATTTAGAAAAAATAATATAAGACACTTTGCCATGGTAAGCCTGGACAGTTTGCCTGTAAAAATGGAGATAAAAGGTATATTTGGAGATGTAAAAAGTGTATGTGTATTCTATCTCCCACATTCAAGAGGATTTTTAAATTTAAAGAAGAGAAAAGCCTCTTTGGTAAAAGGGTCGGATAATAATGAATATATAGATTCCATATATTTAAGGTTACTAAAGATTATATATGCTGAAATAGAGCGCATTTCCCTTGAGGTAAGCACCTATCTTGAATCTTGCGGGTATGAGTCTCTACCTATTCCAGTAAGGTGTATTCCAGGGGAAGAAGATATGCTCCCATTTTCTCTTATCCGGATTGCTCAACATGCTGGACTGGGAGGAGAGGGAGAAAATAGATGTTTGATTACCCCTGATTATGGCCCTCGGGTAATTATGGGGGCAATAGTTACTTCCTTTATCTCTGAAGGCTGGGATAAAGGACAGATTGACCCTTGTAAACATTGCTTTAAATGTGCAGATATCTGTCCTACAGGTGCCCTTACAAAGGCAAGGGATAAGATATATTCATGGGAAAGGTGTAATATGTGCTCTTTATGTGAGATAATATGCCCGGTTGGACAGACCAATCAAGATAATGGTGAACTAAATGCGTCTTAAGGTCTTAACGTGTGAGGCACTCTCAAGAGAGATGTATCTTGCCGCTGCTTTCTCACAGCATATCATAGATTTTAAATTTTTCAATCGTGACTGCCATGATGAACCGAAGGAGATGAACAAGGCATTGCAGGTTGAGATTGATTTTACATCACTCAAGATGTGGGATAGTGTAAATTCCTATGATGGGATTAGGTGCCCGGCTTGTTCTAATGAAAAATACGATTATATAATAATAGGAATAGGTCTGTGCGGGAATGCTATTACAAATATATGCGCCAGAACCATACCCCTTGTTATACCAAAGGCACATGACTGTAATACATTTCTGCTTGGTTCCAAAGAGAAATTCAAAGAATTCATTGAGGAAGAACCAGGGACGATATTTTACCATTTTGGACAGGTGGAAAGGTCATCTGTGGAAAGGGTGGATGCTGTCCCAAAGAGTACAGGACTTGGTCAAGATATGTCTGAATATATTAAAAGATACGGTGAGGAAAATGCCGCATATCTAATGGAGATGGAGTATGGGTGGACAAGGTATCATAAAAGGGCAGCATACTTATTTCCAAAAATCTCTTCAAATCTTAAGAATGAAAAGGAGAGAGAAATTCGTAAATATGTTAAACAGTTTAATTGGAGCGTGGTCAAATTACTTGAAAGCAGGGCATTCTTTGCCAGACTTTTAAGTGGCAACTGGGACGAAGATGAATTTCTTATTGTCCCTTCTGGTAAAAAGGTTGTTCCAACAAACGATGATAGTATTATAGGATTTGTATAATGGAAATAGATGAGACATTGAAAGAATATCTCACCTTAGAGGGAAAAAGGCAATTCTGGAAAACCAACACAGAATGCTACAAGCCATTTTCTGTTAATAAACCAAGGGTACCCTTTACCATAGGGAGTGATGGAGGTCTTGTCCTTTCTATTGTCGGCTGTTTGAATGAGGGGACTCCTGTAGATAATATTCTGGCCGCTATGTGGGCTGTAGAACAGTATGGTGGGTACAACAATAATAATTTGATAAAAGATAAGACAAATTATGGCAAGCCCAGAGAACTTAAAAAAGGTATGCCGATGATACTTGAAGTTGAGTGATTTAGGCGCAGTGAGTCTGGTTGCGGGTGCATTTTAAAACTATATCGGGTTTGTTGCTTGCGATGCCATCAACCCCTAAGTCTAACATCTCTTTTGTTTCGTATTCAGTATCTACATTCCATACAAATACCTTCAAATTGTCCCTATGTGCATCACGAACCAGTTCCTTACTTATGAACTTGTAATTCAGAACCAATACATCTGCACGTGCATCCTTAGCCAATTGTGAAGAATTTACCGGATGGCCAACGAATAATATGCCTGTCTTTATATCTCTATCTAATTCCCTGACCTGTTTAATCATCTGGTGCCAGAATGAGATGATATGGACCTCATCCCTGAATCTATTCTCTTTAAGTTTGTTTAATACCTTTTCTTCACTTCCCAATGCCTTTAACTCTATGAGTAATTGGACCTTGCCACGGCATGTGTCTATAACCTCTTGTAATGTTGGGATTTTCTCTCCTTTCCCGGCGTCAAATTGGCGTAGTTCTTCCAATGTACAATCTTTTACAAAGCCTTTTCCATTCGTTGTCCTGTCCAATCTTTCGTCATGAATGACGACCAATTCATTGTCCTTGCTCAAATGGACGTCTATCTCTACAATATCTACTCCGATATCTATAGCTTTCTTAATCGCCCTTATCGTATTCTCTGGCTCATAACTACAGCCTCTATGTCCTACTACCCATACCATAGGCAAAAATATAACATATAGGGAGTTGTTTGTCAAAGTAAAAATATATACCGAGATTAAGCGGCCAATATCTTCCTATTACGGATATTATATCTTTCCAGGAATGCTACCCAGTTATCTTCTATGCCCATTACCTTTTTATTCATCAGGTCGTCTACTTCTCTGGCAGCGTCAAAGAATATATCTAATATGGAACTATCAAACTGGGTTTGCCTTCCTTTCTCTATCTCAGAGAGTATGTTGTTGAAGGATAATCGGGGGCGGTATATACGTTCTGCACTCATCGCCTCAAATGAGTCTGCTATAGCGAGTATCCTGGCACCTATCGGGATATCATCTCCCTTCAAACCTTCCAAATAGCCTGTGCCATCGTAGCGTTCATGATGGTGATATATCATGGGCAATGTCTCCTTTAATGACTCTATGGGTTCAAGTATCTTCTTGCCAATCATAGGGTGCATCTTTATGCTCTGCCACTCTTCATAGGTTAATTTATCCCTTTTTCTGAGTATCAGTTCACTTACACCTATCTTACCTATATCATGGAGTAACCCGGCATTCCTTATCGTTGTTACTATATGTTCCGGGAAACCCATCTTGGTCGCGATAATCTTTGCATACTCTGCTACTATCTCAGAGTGGCCTTTCGTATATGGGTCCTTTGCCTCAACAGCAGCGGTAAGAGCAGCCAGTGTCCCTATATAATTCTTCTCCAATCGTTCATAAAGCCTCACATTATCTATCGCTACTGCTACCTGGTTTGCAAGGGTGGAAAGCAATTCCATGTCAGATTCAGTAAAGTTGCCTGATATAGATGATTTAAGTCTGTTCAGGTTTAATGTCCCTATTACCTTATCCTTAAGTCTCAATGGGACAGAAAGGATTGAGGCTATACCGTTATTTTTCCCTATGTGGAATAGGCCATTAGAACCACTATTGATAAGCAAAGGCTTTGATTCCCTTATTACCCAGGAGGCTGCCATTTCGTTTGTCTTTGCAATCTCATCCATTCGTGACTCGTGACTTTCACCTCTTATTACCTCTGTAGACAGCCCTTCCTTATTGATGAATATCACTGAACCGATATGGGCATTGAGTGTCTTAAGTGAGGTATCAATGATTGAGTAGAGTAATCCATGGACATTAGGGGAAGAGATGATGGAGTTACTCGCCTCAAACAGGCTTGAAATATAGAATACCTTGCGGTTCAATTCCTCATTCATCTTCTCCAATGCTGCGCTGTGCCGTTTTATCTTCTCTAAATCATCTTGCCTTGTTTCCATGATCTTATTTAGCGACACAGCCAATTCGCCAATCTCATCATTTGTCTTTACCTCAATCTTGTCTGTTATCTCGCCATTTGCAACCCTCTTTGCCTCATGCCCTAACCTTGATATTGTCCGAATGATTGCCCTTATGAGATAGAGCCCCATCACTACAGTAATCAATGTGAGGCTTACGAGCCAGAGTATATTTTCACCAAATGTAAAACTTGGCGGGACATACGTTCCTAAAAGGTATCCTGCCAGAAGGAGTGGCAGTATTGTAACTAAGGTAAAGGCGAACCAGAAGTGGTAAGTTAATCCCAAAGATTTTGAATGTAGTTTTTTAGTCAAACTATCCATATATCTCTCCTTTCACGGTTTCACCCAACTCGTAAAGACAATTGCTCTCTGGAAGGGGTCTGGTATATACATACCCTATTCCTGCCTTTTTCTTTCGCCTCATATAGAGCATTGTCTGATTTTTCTATCAATACCTCAGGTATATTTGAATCCTCGGGGCATGTGGCTATTCCTACACTTATCGTTACCGAGTTTAACCGCCCCTGGCAGAATGGGTAGGTCTGAACCGCATTCCTTATCCTCTCTGCTAATATTCCTGCCTGGTCTTTTGATGTGGCAGGCAGGATTAATATAAACTCCTCTCCACCGTATCTACCTACTATGTCAAGTTTCCGAGTGTTCTTCTTTAATAAACCAGATAGTTCTTTTAAGACCATATCACCTGTCCTGTGGCCATAGGTATCATTGTAGCGTTTAAAATAGTCAATATCCAACATGGCTACAGAGACAGGGTGTCCGATTCTATTGAACCTTTCAATCTCACATCCTAAAGCCTCTATAGAATACCTGTGGTTATAGAGGCCTGTGAGTGAGTCTTTATCAGACATCTCCTTGGCAGATGAGTATGAGAAGATGTTGTAGGCAATCACACTGAGGATAGAGATACCTATTATGGGGATTATGTCCAATATTAACCCATAAAAATTAAAGAGGAATATAGATACAGCAATATAACTCGTCATAAATGCCGTGATGAGAAACATACCTTCCCAGAACCTTGTCCTGGTTAAGATAAACCCTAACAATAGAGAAATTGGTATTATTATGATACCATTTACTAAAGGAGGGATACGCCTTATGAAACTCTTATTAAGAATGGAATCTATGATACTCGCATGTAATAGTAACCCATGTTTTGTCTTAAATGGGGTAGGCAATATATCTGCATTTGCAAGCCCATGGGCTAACTGGCCTATTAGAACTATCCTGTCTTTGAACTTATAAGGTTCTACCCTTTTATTAAGCACCTCTGAAAATGGATAATAGCCTATCTCCTCTTCTATATTGGCATAATTTATAAATAAGTTACCTTCTTTATCCTGTGGGATATTCAGTTGTTCTATTACAGATTCTTCATTCATGTTAAGGAACCTGGCTGCTGTGCTTATACCCAATGCCCAGAATTTCTCATCCCTATAATTGATGGATACAGGTACCCTTCTTATTATCCCGTCCATATCAGGTGTCACATTGATATGTGCTTGTCTTGCATACCTTGAGAGTTCTTCCATATTATATATGAGGTCATGGACTACTGGTGAAGTCCCTCTCTTTGCGGCAGGGGTAAATACAGGGTATAGGACATTGCCAGCCCTTTTAGTAGCATCTATAAGCATCTGGTCTTCATATTTATCAGATGAATTTCTTGGAAAGAACACGTCAAATGATATTACCTTTGCCTGGCTTTCTTTAAGATAGTCAATTACTCTGGCATAGTAGGAACGGGGCCATGGTAGACTGCCGAGTTTGTTCATGTCATCCTGTGTTATACCAATGATGGCTACCTCAGTGCTTGTGTGACGCATGCCGCGTATAAAGAATCTATAATCCATAGTGAGTAGTTCAAGCCGTTCAAATATCCCTAAGCAGAATATCAGGACTATCACTATTCCTATTGCCCCACTTATCACGAGTAATTTTAGATTCTTTCTATCCTTAAATAGAGTTGTGAACATATTATCCTCCTCCATGCCTATTTGTTCTTATTTACCTTCTTATTTTGCCCTGGGTATAACATGGTGGTCTCTGAATCTTTATCTCGTGACCGGACAGTTACTATCCCGGAAGTTACATCTACCTCAGTAGTATACTGTAATGCATCTTCCACAACCTTTACATTAAATTCTGTCCCTTCCACGCCTGCTATAGCTGCTGGTGTAACTACCTCAAATTTAGAACCTGGTGTAACTGATACTTGAACTTCTCCCTGGATTCGTACCGGTGCATCTGCCCTGATGATGCTGTACAGACTATTATCGTTCCTCCAGAATGACTCTATAACCTTAACCCTGGCGCTTGCTTTTACCTTGACAGTGCTCCCATCAACAAAATAGAGTGTCCCACCTGTTATCTGGTCGCCTGGATTTACTATATTAGATGAGACATCTTGATAAACGACTGCCGAACGATTCAGGACAACACTTCCATCATGGTTAAGAATTACGCTTACTCCATGCATCCTGTGATACGGGCACCCGATAGAAAAGGCATAACTAACAGTATTATCTGAGCGTTCTACATAGAATGGTTGTATATCTCCTGTATAAGGTTTGGGTGCACTCGGGCATATAAATATATCAAGGTTCTTGATATACGGCTCAAGCTGTGCCCTTAATGTGCCTGTCTGGTCAGAAGGCAGACTGTTATAATCATTATAGTACATCTTTGAGGCATAGGCTATATTCTTCAGTTTTGATACACATAATATCACCTTTGCCTTGGTCAGGACCTTAGAGGCTATAGGAGACAGGAGTGTAGCGAGAATAGATATAATGGTAATGGCTACCAATAACTCCAATAACGTAAAACTCCTTTTGTTATTTTTCAACTGGTTTAGCATTTGATTTCCTCCTTTCTATAGATATATTGCAAGAAACGTGCCATGAGATAAAAAATTATTACACATTGTATTTGTTTGGGTTATGGAAAATATTCAGGTTTTGGGATTTTGGGCTAAAAACCCTTTAAAATGGCATGTTTTGTAATATTATGTTACATAAAATTTAGGGGGAGTTGGACTGTTATGTGGCAGTTTTTAGTCTTATCGTTGCTGATTGGCAAGGTTATAGTAGTAACATTTCGTTACAGTAACGTTTTGTTATAGTTATCCTATATCGTGTATACCATACTCCTTTATCTTTCTATCTAATCTTGGCCTTGAGATGGCTAATATCTTAGATGCCTTGGTCTTATTCCATTTTGTACCGAGCAACACCTTCTCTATGTAATGCCTTTCATTATCTTCCAGGCTGAGTAGTTTCTCATCTTCATGGACAGGTGCGCCTATCTCAAATTCTCTTTCACCATGGAGGTGTTCAAGCCATATGATATCACTTTCAGTAAGGACTATTGCCCGCTTAATCACATTCTTCAATTCCCGCACATTGCCTGGCCAGTGGTATTTCATAAGATAATTCAAGGCAACGTCTGACATGCCTTTTATTTTTTTCCCGCTCCTTTTGGAAAATTCCTTTATAAAGTAGTCTATCAATAAAGGGATGTCCTCTTTTCGCTCCCTCAATGGAGGAAGTTGTATCGTGAACTCATTCAGTCTGTGATAGAGGTCTTCCCGGAATTTCTTTTCCATGGCACTCTTGCGCAGGTCTTTGTTACTTGCCGCTATGAGCCTGTCATTTACCTCTATAGTCTTTTCACTACCTACAGGTTCAAACCTTCTATCCTCTATTATCCTTAATATCTTTGCCTGGCAGGTGGGGCTCATGTCACTTACCTCGTCAAAGAATATAGTGCCGTTGTGTGCCATCTCAAACCTGCCCCTTCTCCTGGCAATCGCACCGGTGAAAGAGCCCTTCTCATGGCCAAAGAGCTCTGATTCTAAAAGGGAATCTGGTATAGAGGCACAATTGATTGCAACAAAGGGTCCTTCTCTCCTCGGGCTAAAATTGTGTATGGACCTTGCCACCAATTCCTTACCTGTCCCGCTTTCTCCGATAATGAGCACGTTTACATCAGATTTGGTAACCTTGTCAATGAGTCTATATATCTCCTGCATAACCTTGCTTTTACCTACCAGACATCCAAAAGCAAATTCTATATCTTTCATGTTATCACCCTCTTTCTTATCCACAATTATACCACCTATTCCCTGTAAATCAAACAATTTTTTTGTTTGACATATATGGGGTTTGTATGTTATACTTTAGAAAATACCTTAAGGCCCCATCGTCTAGTGGTTTAGGACAGGTGGTTCTCAGCCATCAAACAGGGGTTCGATCCCCCTTGGGGCTACCAATTAAATTCTTATGATTACCCGTAGAAGATTTATAAAGAAGGCTGGCAGTATAGGCATAGCATTATATGGAGCCTCTTACGGAATTCAGGGGTTATTAAAACATGCTGAATCTGCTGAGGGGACTATTCCTGACCTTGTCGTGACTAAGAATGCTTCTCCCTCTACACTGACGAGGAAGGCGATAGATGCATTAGGAGGGATGAAGAAGTTTGTCTCAAGAGGAGATGTAGTTGTCCTAAAACCCAATATCGGCTGGGACCGCACACCAGAGCAGGCAGCCAACACCAATCCAGAGGTAGTTCTTGAGTTAATCAGGATGGCTTATGAGGCAGGGGCAAAGAAGGTAAAGGTATTTGACAGGACGTGTAACAGCCCAGAAAGGTGCTACATAAATAGTGGAATCGCCAAGGCAGTAAAATCCGTAGATGGCGAAATCTCACATATCAGTGACAGGGGATTTATCAGGGTTGATTTACCTCATGCTCAATTATTAAAGTCATGGCTCGTCTATAAGGAGGCGTTAGATGCCGATGTCCTGATAAACGTGCCAGTCGCAAAACATCACGGGTTGACTAATCTTACACTTGCGATGAAGAACTGGATGGGGTTTTTGGGTGATGACCGCGGCAAGATACACCAGGATATACATCAAAACTTAGCAGACATAAATACCTTATTCAAGGCAAAATTGACTGTAATAGATGCAATCAGGATACTCGTTGCCAATGGTCCTTCAGGTGGAAACTTAGAAGACGTTAGAAGGCTTGACACGATTATAGCAGGTACAAACTGTATCGCGGCAGACTCCTATGGGGCTACTCTATTTGGCTTAAAAGGAAGTGACCTTGGGTTTATCCGTAATGGTTATCGCATGGGGCTGGGAGAGATGGACCTGGCAAAACTAAATGTAAAGGTTATAGATGTAGGTAGTGCATGAGATTAGTAAGAAGGATAAGCCAGTGTCTATTTATCCTCTTTTTTCTGTATCTCTTCTTTAATATAAAGTATCCATTTCATATAAAGGTCCCGCCTGACATATTCTTGCGTTTTGACCCGCTCATTTCTCTTGTCTCTATCATCGTAAGTAGAAAATTCATAACACAGGTTTTATTAGGATTCATCACATTATTATTAACTATACTCATCGGCCGTTTCTTTTGTGGCTGGGTCTGCCCATTAGGCACTATATTAGATATATCTTCCCGCATAATAAAAAGGTATTCAAAATCTGCACCAGGTAAGAAGCAGGTAATCTACCCGTATTCAAAATTGGGCCATGTGAAATACGTCTTATTGGCTATCTTTTTTATCTCTGCCTTATTCTCAACTTCACAGTTACTATGGTTTATTGACCCGATAGTTATTATCACAAGAAGTCTCACGCTTTCTATCTATCCATTATTTGTGAAATTGATGAACGGACTGGTTGATACTTTATTTTTTCTAAGAATGCCTTCCAGTCTTATTTCTAGTATAGATAATTTTCTAAAACCTACCATACTCCCGGTTAGCCAGATTTTCTTTCGCCTGTCATCTGTTACCTTTTTAATCTTTATCTCTATACTATTATTAGAGATAATCTGTCAGCGTTTCTGGTGCCGTAAACTATGCCCGTTAGGCGGACTTCTGGCATTATCTTCACACTTTAGATTGCTCAAGAGAAAGGTAAGTCCTGCCTGTAATGATTGTTCTCTGTGTCCACAAGTATGTAAGATGGGTGCTATTGGCGAGGATGTCCGGGAGTCCGATGTGAAGGAATGTATAGAATGTATGAACTGTGTAGATATATGCCCAAAGAAAGCAGTCGCTTACAGTATTCCCTCAATCGGTGGCGCCAATCCTGTTCACAACATTTATCCTAAAAAGGATAGACTTTACCTATTCCGCATAAGGGAAAGGTCTTATCCTGTCCTATCACGCAGGCAGTTTGCCTTTTCTGTTTTTAGCAGTGTATTGATGGTTGGGGTTTTAAACACAACCTTTACTGACCGCAATAAAGGGGTGAGGATAATACGCCCACCCGGCGCCCTGCCTGAAGATGAATTCTTAGATAGGTGCATCCGGTGCAATGCGTGTGTAAAGATGTGCGCAAGTAACGGCAAAGGACTTATGCCAGGTATATTTGAGAGTGGGATAGTCGGGCTATGGTCTCCAATCTTTCATATGCGATATGGTTACTGCGAATATTCATGTAACCTGTGCGGCAAGGTATGCCCTACCCAGGCTATACATGATTTACCTTTAGAGGTGAAACAGAAGACCAGGATTGGATTGGCATTCTTTGATAAGAACCGGTGCATACCCTGGTATAAGAACGAGGATTGCCTTGTATGTGAGGAACATTGTCCTCTTCCAAAGAAGGCTATTACGTTAAGAGAAGAAGAGGTAAAATTGCTTGATGGTGGTTTCAAGATTGTAAAGAGGCCTTATGTGATAGAAAAACTATGTATTGGCTGTGGCATATGCGAGACAAAATGCCCCGTATCAGGTAACTCAGCCATATTTGTCACACCTCAGGATGAACAGCGGTGGACAGAGTCTGCCGGAAAAAGTGTTTGACCTGAATAAAAGGGGTGTGGTATAATTAATACAAACGCATTTAATGGTCTGTCATTCCCGCATGCCTTTAGCGGGAATCCACTTTTGTAACCTATAGATTCCTGCTTACTATCCGCAGGAATGACAACTTACTTAGTGCGTTTGTATTAGATGCTGAGAGCTGAAACAAATAAGAATGATTAGAACAAATGAATACACGATTTGGGGTGAGTCCCTGAATCTGGCATATAACCAGTAAAATAAGAGGAGAGAAGCTATGTCCAAAAGTCATAACGCCAAAACAAATGTAAAAAAGAAGTCTGAAAAAACGCTAAAAGAGAGACGGCTTGAGAAAAAAGCGAGAAAAGCAGGCAAATAACAATTGGTCGAGATTTGGTGTCAGAGCGTGAATCTGGAATCTATAGTATAGTTTCGAGCTCTGCCCCCACGTTTCTAATCCAACGTCACAGTCAAGAAAATAAGACATATCAATTTGCTCCAGCGGACCAATTAAATCTGGCAGGTGAGTTTTGCCGTTAGGCTATAATATAAAAAGGAGGAAATTATGTCTTTACTGATGCAAGAAGTGGTGGATAAATCTTTTAATTTATCTCCAGAAGAACGCGCAGAATTGATACATAAGCTTATTCTAAGTTTGGATAATGTCATAGACAAGGGAGTTGAAAGAGCCTGGGATGCGGAGATTGAAAGGCGGGTAAAAGAAATTAAAAGCGGTAAGGCGAAAGGGAGGCCGGCAGAGTACATACTTGCAGAGATACGAGCAAAATATTCATGAAATGTATTATCATTCATAGTGAAGCAGAGTTGGAATTGTGGCAGGCAGTAGATTACTACGAAACCAAATGCGTTGGACTAGGATTAGATTTTGAACAAGAGGTAAGCCGATCTTTTGGTGATATTCAGGAGACACCCAATAGATGGCCTATAAAAAGATATGGAACAAGATGGCGTTTGCTCTATCGATTTCCATACGCTATTTACTATTTGGAACTTCAAGATGTTATTTGGGTAGTATCTGTAGCTCACACCAGCCGCAAGCCTTACTATTGGCGTAACCGTGTGAAAAGTAATATATAAAAGCCTAAGGCGCTCAAGAGGAACGTGGCATAAAGCCGCCGCTGAGTTTTTTCGTTAGGGGGCTCGTTTCATTCCAATTCTTCCTGTAAGGTCGGAGCGTTAGGTTTTTCAATAAATAAATTGACTTTGGTTTTGTTGAGGTATATAATATGAGATGGTTACTTAAGGTGAGAGAGAGGAGAAGATAACCTATGGCTACGAAAAAGGTTACATTAATATTCCCTCAAAAATTAATTAAAGAGCCGGTTATATACCGCATGGCTAAGAGGTTTGACCTGATGCCAAATATAAGGCGTGCCCGTGTTACAGAGACTATAGGAGAGATGACATTGGAAATCTCTGGCACATCTGAAAATCTTAGCAAGGGTATGAAATATCTGGAAAAATCGGGCGTGAAGGTTGAGCCTGTAGTAGGGGATATAATAGAATAAAGCAGTGGATAAAAAGCCCGAGGCACTTATCTTTGGCGCGGGGGCACTTGCGCTCGGCTTTTTAGGCCCTGAACTGGACAAGGACTGGGCCTTAACATTTATAGATGTTGATACCAAGAAGGAATTATTATCACATCTGAAAGATGATGGAAGATATACTATCAATATCACAGGGCCACTGCAGAAGACTTTTGAAATAACTGGCGTCCATGGGCTGAATCTGAATAGCCCGAAAGATAGAAAAGAGATTGTTCAAAGATTTTCTTCAAGCAACCTAATATTTACCTCAGTAGGCGCATCCAATTTAAATTCATTAGTCCCCATATTCTGCGAAGGGTTAAATTTCAGGCAAGATAAAAATATCGGGGACATTTATATTTTGTGTTGTGAAAATGGCAGAGATATAGCCACGAAGTTTCAATCCTCTCTTGAAACCGCTCTAAACATGCCCCTACCCCAGGAATTTAAGATATTAGATACAGTGATGGGCAGGATGTGCAGGATTGAACCGGATATTAGTGGCGACAAAGCCATAAAACCTGTCCATGAAAATGCTAACTGGGCAATAGTCGTAGAGCCATTCTTTGGATTTCCAATAAAGAAAAGCCTAATCAGGGGAGAGAATTTTTTCAGTTCTCCATTTCAATTAAAAGAAGACGGAACCTTTAATGCATTAGAGGACATCAAATTTTTTGCCCATAATGGGTGCCACGCATTCTTAGGCTACTTAGGCAGCCTTAAGGGATATAGATATTTTGGAGAACTAAAGGCAGATAGTGATTTGATGAGATTAGCCTATGAGATGTTATTCAATGAGGTTGGTGAGGCGCTGATAAAGGCTCATAGAACTATAGACAGGAAGGATTATGAGAATTATGCGATAGATTTAATGAGGAGACTCACCTGCCCATCCTTTAATGATTCTATAGATAGGGCTACGAGAAAGCCGCTTGAGAAGTTAAGCCATGATGAACGCCTTATACTTGGAGCAAATTTCATATTGTCACAGGGAATCCAGCCTAAGATTTATTCCTTAGCTATTGGGGCAGCAATCCACTTATGTATTGACAACAAGGAATGGCCATCGGGTGGTTTAGATGATATACTTTTAACCCATTGTAAACTCACCTCCCAGAGGGATTCCGAACTTATAAGACTTATTAAGGATTCTTACAGTATAGTAAAGAAGGGACAATGGACAAGGCTTTAATATTAAAAGGTATACCGCCTTTTAATTCATTGAGGTTATCTGAAATAAAGCGAATCGCTGAGCATGCCAGGCTGACAAACTATGTTAGAGGCGATACCATCTATAAGGAAGGTGAGCCTGGCGATGCCCTGTATGTAGTCATATCAGGCAGGCTCAAGGCATATGTAAACTTAAAAGATGGCACTGAGAAGGTGTTTACCTATTTCCACAATGGCGATTACTTTGGAGAGGTGTCACTCCTTACAGAGAAGTCTCATTCTGCCAATGTGAGTGCCATCAGTGATTGTGTAATTCTCAAGTTAGATAAGAAGGACTTTTATTCTGTTATAAATAAGATGCCATCTCTGGCACTGCACCTTGGAAAAATGCTCAGTGCCCGCCTCAGGGTATCTGAGGCAGATAAGGGAAAGAGGAAGAGCAAGGTAATCTCTATATTTTCAGCGGTTCCAGAGGTTGGCAAGACGACATTTGCTATCAATCTTGCGACAAGCCTTGCAAAAGAGACGAGAAAAAAGGTTATCTTTCTTGACATAAGTGGCAGGGCACGGGAACTATTGGCGACACTGCGTATTGACAGGAAGATACCTTTAGTAGATTTTGAGCAGTTTTTTTATACAGAAGATAATATCGGGAATAACATCGTCCTGCATAAGACAGGATTTTATATACTTGGCGTGGTACATACAGGCGATGAATCAAAATTTGCACCATTATTGGGGTATCTGACTGCCAATTATGATTATATAGTGATAGATTTGCCTGACAGGATAGATAAATCCATATATAGGACATTGATACAATCTGACGATATATTCCTATTGACAGATAAGGAAAAGGATAACATCAATTCAACTGCCCTTTTGATACAGAGATTGTACGAAGGTATAGAACAGGCTGAAGAAAAGATAAAGATAGCCTTGACCCGGGCAGATGTATCAGGTGGTGTATTCCCAACGTACAGGATGGAGAAGATCCTTCAGCATAGGATAGATTTCTTCCTGAAGGGTGAAGCAGGGATGGAAGAAAGGATGAGGAGGAGTGGGATGCCACTTCTATGTGAAGAGCCGGATTCTACATATTGTAGGACGGTCAGGTACATATCCCGGGAAATAGGGGACAAGTTGATAGGACTTGCGCTTGGCAGTGGGACTGCGAGGGGATTGGCACACATAGGGGTCTTGAGGGTATTGGAGCAGGAAGGGATAAACCTTGATATTATAGTAGGTTCAAGTATAGGTTCATTGATAGCTGCTGCATGGGCTTCTGGAAAGAATGCAGATGATATGGAGAGAATAGCCATGAGTTTTAAGACGAAGATTCGTGCATTCTCACTTTTGGATATGATGATACCACGCATAGGCTTTATAAGGGGTAAGAATATAGATGTATTCTTGCGCTTTTTATTGGGAGAGAAGACATTCTTAGATACGAAAATCCCGTTGAAGATAGTGGCAGTAAACTTAGAGACAGGGCAGGAAGTAATTATTGACAAAGGATACTTATATGAGGCGGTTCATGCAAGTATAGCAATACCAGGGATATTCTATCCTGTGAAACGGAACAGTATGAGGCTTGTGGATGGCGGCATACTTGACCCTGTCCCTGTAGGTGTCCTTTCAAGATTGGGAGTGAGTAAGATAATAGCGGTCAATGTCTTACCTGACCCTTCTGAGGTCCACAGGCGAAAGGAATTGCGGAAAAAGTTACTTGAAAACAGGGAGAGAAGGATGCACGAGAGGAATTTCATCAGTTATTCTATTTATAAAATTAACAGAAAACTGAAGGACATAGTATCTATTATGATAATGCCAAAACTCATAGATGTTACGATGAGGACGAATGAACTCTTGAGATATGAGGCTTCTGAAAATTCGTGTAAAGAGGCAGATGTTGTTATAAGGCCTGTTGTACCAGAGGCGTCATGGGCAGATTTTAATAAGGCACAGAAGTTTATAAAACGCGGAGAGAAGGTTACCAGAAGCTTTCTTGCGGATATAAAGAAATTGGTGGAGGCGTGAGAAATAGTTTACAGTTAATAGTTTACAGTTAACAGTTTATAGTGAACAGTTTATAGTGTACGAGGTGAAAGATTCTTATGATGGATAGTAAGCGAAAGGTTTCTATAGTTAGGTGTAAGGATTATGATAGCCTTCGGGTATACGAAGCTGTCCAAAAGGTAATGGATTTGTTAGGCGGCATGTCTAAATTTGTGAAAAAGGGAGACAATGTCCTGTTAAAGCCAAATCTACTTTCCGCAAGGCCACCTGAAAGCGGAGTAGACACACATCCTGAGGTGGTAAGGGCTGTGGCGAGACTTGTCCGGGAATCAGGTGGTAATCCTAAGATAGGCGATACCCCTGGCGGCTCTGTTAAAAGGATGGAGGATGTATATGAGAAATCAGGAATGCGGAAAATGGCAGAAGAGGAAAACCTTGAACTCCTGAATTTTGATAAGATAGAGGAGGTCAATGGCATACCGATAGCATCATTTGCATTAGAATCTGATCTAGTTATAACTATCCCCAAGTTTAAGACCCATAGTTTGATAGGCCTGACAGGTGCCGTCAAGAATGTATTCGGGGTAGTCCCTGGACTATTCAAAACTTACCTCCACAGGTCATTCCCCAATTATAAGAATTTCGCCAAGGTTATTGTGGATATATATTCTACCGTAAGGCCAGGACTTGCTATAATGGACGGTATAGTTGCTATGGAAGGCGAAGGACCTGCAAGCGGGGATTTGAGAAATATGGGTTTGGTTCTGGCATCTAATGACCCTGTGAGCCTTGATGCTGTATTAGCCAGTATTGTAGGAATCAAACCATTTGACATAGAGACTACAAGGCAGGCACACGAACGTGGACTTGGCATTGGCGATTTAAAGAGTATAGAAATTGTGGGTGAGAAACTTGAAGATGTCCGGTGCCATGACTTTAGACTTCCCAGTACCGCTCTGCTCTATAAATTGCCTAATCCTATTACGAGAATTATAGCCAAAGGACTCAAGTTTAAGATAGCAGTCCACAGGGATGAATGTACCAGGTGTTCTATATGCGTAAAGAGTTGCCCTGCCAAGGCGATGTCTATGGATGGGAAGGGCGTTGTAATTGACTATAAGATGTGCATATTCTGCTTATGCTGCCATGAATTCTGCCCTAAAAAAGCCATATATGTCAAGGAGGGCATGCTGGCGAAGATTATAAGGACATGATATGCCAATACAAACTATAAAATGGAATCGTAATAAGGTTAAATTGATAGACCAGACTGAACTGCCTAACAGGCTTAAATATGTCTATTGCAGGGATGTCAAATCTATATGGAATGCTATCAGGGCATTGAAGGTGAGGGGGGCACCGGCGATAGGTATTGCAGGTGCATTAGGGGTCGTATTAGGAATCCGGGAATCAAGAGCCTCGCACTATAAAGAATTTGAAATAGAATTACGCAAGGTGACGGGATACTTAGCAAAATCCCGTCCTACTGCTGTGAACCTATTCTGGGCATTGGAGAGGATGGAGCGGGTCTCATGCGAAAACTCAAACAAAAAAATCTATGAGATAAAGGCTCTATTGCTTAAAGAGGCATTAAAGATTATAGAAGAAGATAAAGAGGTATCAAGGAAGATGGCAGAGTATGGTGTAAGATTACTAAATAACGGTGATACAGTCCTTACCCACTGTAACGCAGGAGGGCTTGCCACAGCAGATTATGGGACTGCTTTGGGTGTGATTTATAAGGCAAAGGAGATGGGTAAGAAGATAAAGGTATATGCAGATGAGACGAGGCCACTCCTCCAGGGTTCAAGACTGACTGCATGGGAACTCATGAAGAATGGCATTGATGTAACATTGATTTGCGATAATATGGCTGCAGAGGTTATGAAAGAGGGCAGGATAGCCCATGTCTTTGTCGGTGCAGACAGGATTGCAGCAAATGGAGATACTGCTAATAAGATAGGCACATATGGAGTGGCTCTATTAGCCAGGGCACATAATATACCATTCTATGTAGTAGCACCTGTATCAACATTTGATTTAACACTAAAATCCGGAGACGGGATACCCATTGAAGAGCGTGGGAGGGATGAGATTATAGCAATCTTTGGCACCAGAACAGCACCACGCAATGTCAAGGTTTATAACCCTGCCTTTGACGTCACCCCTGCTCGCCTGATTACCGCTATCGTTACAGAAAAGGGTATATTGAGACCACCGTATAAAAGGAGCATTAAACAGATGGTGAAAATATGAAACTAAAAGACATTGGGGAGTTTGGGTTTATAGAGAGACTCAAAAGCATTGTAAAATATGACAAGCGAGTAATCGTTGGTATCGGGGATGATGCTGCAGTAGTTAAATATACTCGTGATAAATATCTTCTTGTAACGACTGACATGCTGATTGAGGATGTCCATTTCAAATTATCTACAGCCACCCCTTACCAGATAGGCCATAAGGCAATTGCCTGTAATATAAGTGACATAGCTGCTATGGGGGGTATACCAAAATATGCTGTAGTATCTATTGGGATACCAGGGAAAATGGATTTAAGATTTAGTGATGAATTATACAGGGGTTTGAATAGGACAGCCAGGAGATTTGGCATAAATATCATAGGCGGGGATACAAATTCTTCTAAGAAGGTGGTCATAAATGTAACATTATTAGGAGTGGTCAGGAAGAAAGAACTGGTCTTGAGGAGCGGGGCAAAATTTACTGATTCTATATATGTCACAGGTAGACTCGGAGGCTCTATTCATGGAAAACATCTGAATTTTACTCCGAGGTTGAAAGAGGCGCAATACCTGGTGAAGAATTTTAATGTACGTTCAATGATAGATATATCTGATGGTCTTATACAGGACCTTGGGCACATATTAGAAAAGAGTAAAGTCGGGGCGGTACTCTATGAGAGAAGAATACCCATATCAAGGGAAGGTAAGACGATTGACCATGCACTCTATGATGGAGAAGATTTTGAACTATTGTTTATACATCCGCGCAGGGGAGAGAAGAAACTGAAATCTGCAATATCCCGCGGCAAGATAGATGCAGTGTACATTGGATACATAGTAAGGGAAGAGAGGGGTATTGAATTGATAGGTAAAAGTGGCAGGACAAGGCGGTTAAGACCGAAAGGATGGACACATTTTTGAAGTGAGGAATTTTATTGAAATAATCTCTAATAACCCATTAACTACTATTAAATTGGGCAAAAGGTTAGGAATACTGCTGACAGCAGGTGATGTCATTGCACTTACAGGCGAACTTGGAAGCGGCAAAACTACATTTACCAAAGGTATAGCATCAGGATTGGGGATAGATGAAGATAGGGTAAAGAGCCCGTCTTTTGTTCTTATAAAAGAGTACCATGGGAGGATTCCCCTATACCATTTTGACCTATACAGACTAAATGATTTGGATAGTATAAGAGCGACAGGATATGAGGAATACCTGTATGGAGATGGTGCTGCTGTAATAGAATGGGCAGAGCGGCTGAATGGCTTACTCCCAAAAGAGTACCTGCATGCGGAATTCTCTATAAAGGATGATGGTAATAGAACTCTAAGATTTACCCCATATGGCAAAAGGGGGAGTGAATTGATAGAAGGGATGAGGATTGAAGATACTTGCCATTGATACATCAGGCAAGGCAATGGGCATTGCTATAGCAGATGAGAATGGAATAATAATAGAGCACAATGATACTTCAGGTGCGAAACATTCTGCTGCCCTGGCATCTACGATAAAGAATATCCTTGACAAGGCAGGTTTGGGATTTAATGACATAGATGGCTTTAGTGTGAGTATAGGGCCTGGCTCATTTACAGGGCTGCGCATAGGAGTTACAATGGTTAAGGGTTTTGCCTTTGCCACAAAAAAGCCTGTAACGGCAGTGCCTACGCTGGATACTATTGCTTATAATTGCATTGCCTCGCCCCACCTTATTTGCACTATAGTAGATGCAAGTCGGAATCTGGTATATGCATGCCTTTATGAATCAAGGGGGCAAATACTTGAAAGGAAGTCAGATTATCTGCTAATAAATATTAGTGAATTGTTGAAGAGGTTGAAGAGTTCTGTCCTATTGCTTGGAGATGGGCTCAGTATTTACAGAGAGCATATTATCAAATATTTTGAAAAGCCTTTAGGAGAAATTAGAAACGGAATAGAATTTGCACCTGAACCTATGTGGTATCCCAGGGCAAGCACAGTGGCAATAATGGGGCTGGAGAGATTTAAGGATGGCAAATTTGAAGACCCGGATAAACTCGTTCCCTTCTACATCTATCCCACAATATAAGATACCTTGTTCAAGGCCTACATGGGCTGAGATAGACCTGAATGCAATAGCATATAACTTAAATCAGGTGAGGAAGGTCATCGGACCTGGTGTTAAGATACTTGCTGCAGTAAAGGCAAATGCATATGGCCACGGGATGGTAATGGTGGCAAAAGAATTAGAGTCTTTGGGTGTGGATTTACTTGGTGTAGCATGTGTTGATGAAGCACTCCAATTGAAAAAGGCAGGGGTGAGGTGCCCAATTTTGATATTCAGCCACATATTGCCAGATGAGGCTCGCTCTGTAGTTGCCCATGGGATTATATCTACTGTAAGCAATATGGAAGTAGCCAGGGCATTGAATAATGTTGCAACAAAAAGGCATAGGGCACGTGTTCATCTGAAGATAGATACTGGCATGGGACGCATAGGTGTCTGGCATGAGGAGGCTCTTACATTTATAAAGACAATAGTAATGTTAAAAAATATTAAAGTAGAAGGAATCTATACCCATTTCCCGAGTGCTGATGAGAGGGATAAAAAATTTACCATGAAACAATTGAGTGTATTTAATAACCTCCTGCAAAGTTTAGAAAGAAAAGGGATAGACATCCCATATAGACATGCTGCCAATAGTATGGGAATAATGGGCTATAAGGATTCACATTTTAATATGGTGCGGCCTGGGCTTATGTTATATGGAATGCATTCTTCAGATTGGGGAGGTAGGATAATAAACCTAAAGCCTGCCTTGAGTCTAAAGAGCAGGATAACATTTTTAAAGGTTGTCCCTCCTGGCAGGAGTATAAGTTATGGTAGGACATGGACGACAAAGTCAGAGACTCTCATAGCCACAATCCCTATAGGATATGGCGATGGATATACAAGGCTATTATCAAATAAAGCCCAGGTCCTCTTGAGAGGTAAACGTGCCAATATAGTAGGAAGGGTCTGTATGGACCAGACCATGTTAGACGTGGGGCATGTCAAAGGCGTAAAGTTAGGCGATGAGGTAACGCTTATAGGAAGACAAGGTAAGGATAGGATAAGTGCAGAGGAATTGGCTTCTCTTTGCGGCACTATACCGTATGAGATAACCTGCTGGATTTCCCACCGTGTAAGGAGGGTATATAAAAAAGTGAAAAAATCTTGCCTTTTTAATAGGCATATGTTACTATAATGAAGGGGAAAGGAGGGGCTTATGGAAAAGTTTATGGAAAAGTTGCATTTTAAACGCGCAATTAGTGGCAGGGATATGTATGGCGTATTAGAGGCGCTAAAGGATACTATCCTTACAAGGTTGTCCCAGTCACAGACTTTACCTCTTGACGGTGCTACAATGGATTGGATTAGAAACAGGATTAAATCTATGCTCAACCTGTGTCTCAGGGGCACGCCATGGAGGAAGGAGTATTTCTTTCGCATGGGTGAGACTAAAAAACGGCCAAAGAGGAATACGATAGATGCCCAGAGAATATACTATGCCTTAAAGGACATGGAGGCAAAGTGGAATGAGGGTGATAAGGAATGGGTGAAGGACAGGATTGTGATATTGAAAGATATATGTATGGACAGGAGATACTGGAAGGAGAAATACTTCGTGACGCATCAAGGTGAAGAGGATACTGATTTTGAAAAGAAGGTAAATGCAGATGAGATAACTACAAAATTAGAAGAACTTGAAAAGGTGATAAACCAACTTGAGACGGGTGTGGTTGGAAGTAAACTCAAGGAATTTGCAGACAAATGCCTGAGGCAATGGAGGTTTAGGAAAAGGCCCTTTTACCAGAAGGATTTGGAAGGTGGTGCCACCTTTAAGCAGGGCACAGGCGCACAGAATTTCTATCTTGCTTTAAAATATTTAGAGAAGTTACTGAATTATCTCTTATCAGGAGGACCTGAGGATAAGGCATTTGAGAAAGACCTCCAGATATACTTGAAACATGAGAATGTAGAACCTAACATGAAGATTCCATTTTTAATCAATAAGGTATTGGAATCCTATCAACATGTATGTATTAAGAGGGGTTATCTGAAAGAGCCGTTTCACCATTTCAAGGCTGAAAAGCAGATTTACAGGGATGCTATCGGATGGAAACCATGGACACCAGGTATGATAGAAGAAGAGACTACTACACAGGCTAAATAGGCTGTTATTTGATGGGAAGAGAAGTTATTACTGAAGGCCAGATAAACAGGATATTCTCAAAGGAACTCACCCTGGATGAAATATCTCGTATAGGCGAGAGAATTACTACCCACCCTGATGCGAAGTACATGATATACTACCATAAGAACTCGCCCAGGGCAAATAAGATACCGATGATGCTCAGGCCAAGGGTTATAAGGGCATATCAGCTAAAGTATTATCATGAAGTTGGCCTTGAAATCGTCCGTGCTTTCAAAAAGCTCCTGCCGCTCTACCTTGCCAGTGGGAACCCTCCCCGCAAGGGGACAGATGAGATAAAAGGGTTATTCCCCTTTACCGAAGATGAGAAAGAATATCTTGAGGATATATATAGGGACCCGTCCTTTGCAAGAAATATCGGGAAGAATTATAATGATATACCTGTTGTAGCGAGGTTAGATTCCAACGCCTCGTTTCAAAATCCTGTTCTTGAAGATTCGTTCAAGTTATTTGAAATCAATGGGGTTGCTATCGGGGCAGTATATTTTGAATCTACAATAGAGAGTATAGTTAAAGACGTAGTAATACCGACACTTACCATGATAGACCCCAAACTTACGTTAATCAATACCCCTGATATACGCCACCTATTGATAAATGATATACTTTCCCATGCGAGGACATTAGGTTATACAAACCCAAATATTGGATTCTTGGAAGATAAAAAAGACATGTACGGGACACGCGAATATTCCTATTTTGTGCCTTATTATAAGAGGATGGGATATAATGTCTTCCATGTAGACCCGAGGGAGTTATATTTGAAGGACGGAAGGATTTATTATAAGGGTAAGTCCATGGACGTGATATATAGAGATTGTGAGATTTCAGACCTTATAAGGCTACAGAAGAAGGACAGGAAAATCTCCATACTCAAAAAGTATTTTGCTACCAATCAGGTAATATCCTCTATTGCAGGTGAGTTTGACCATAAGGGTGCGTTTGAACTTTTCAGCAATGCTAAATTTGCCAGTTACTTTTCAGCCAGACAGAGGGAGTTATTTAAGAGACATATCTTATGGACAAGGGTGATTAGAGAGACAAGGACCACTGACCCCTATGGCAAAGAGGTTGACCTAATAAAGTATATATTGAAGAATAAAGATGGCTTACTCATAAAGCCAAATCGTGGACTTGGCGGCAGTGGTATAAAGTTAGGACCTTCATTGACTAACCGTGAATGGGAAGAATCTGTAGATGATGCACTCAAGTTTCCATCCTCACAGGTAGTCCAGTCCTTATCAACTGTAGTCACTGAGAGATTCCCTGTCCTTGACAGGAATAAAAATTTGTTGCTTGACGACTTATACACAGATGCAGGGTTTGTAATTACAAAGGGTGGAGTAGGTATATTAAGCAGGGTCTCAAAGGATAAGGTAGTTAACATAGCCAAGGGTGGCGGTATGTGCGCGGTAGTGGTAGTGAAATAGGGATGTCTACCCGACAAGATTTGTGGATTAAGTCATACATAGGGATTGGCTCTAATTTAGGTGACCGCAGGAAGAATATTGATATGGCATTGGAATATCTAAAGAAAAATAAGGGTATCGTTGTAGAAAAGGTCTCTACACTATATGAGACGCTTCCTGTAGGAGGCCCGCCGCACCAGGGCAAATTTTTAAATGGGGCTATAGAGATAAGGACAACACTTTCCCCAGGTAGTTTACTCAAGAGTTTACAGGGGATTGAGAAGAGTTTAGGCAGGGTTCTTGACGAGGGACTGTCGCATTGGGGTCCAAGGACGATAGACCTGGACATACTCTTTTATGGGAATTTAGTTATCAATGAAGAAGTATTAGCCATCCCTCATCCTTTGATGCATACGAGAGACTTTGTATTAAAACCCCTGTGTGACATAGCACCAGAGATGGTTCACCCTGTGCTGAAGAAGTCAGTGAGAAAATTAGCAAGAAGTCTTCCGTAGTGAACCTCCAAAATCCCCAAATCCCCAAACCTTTTGGCTTGACAATATGAGAAAGACTTGCTACACTGTTTACATGGACGCTGGGGTAGTTATTAGTAGGATAACTCAGACAACAGAAATTTATACCCATGGCGGGCTGGAGAAGGACAATGAAAAATAGAACTCTAGAAATATACGATGATCGTCCTTGAAGGAAGCGTTGAAATGAAAGGGACAAAAGGAGAAAAAACAATTATAGTCGATGCTGGGTACAAAGGCACTGCCACAAAAGACGGTATCCTCTCTGACCCTGAAAAGATTGATCTAACAAAAATAGAAAGGTGGTGGGAAAAATGAAGGCAAAGACCATTTTCTTTGCAATTATAATGCTCATAGTTTCCCGGCTTTCATATGCTTATGATTATAATTATGAAATCGTGCCTACGTGCACAAGTTGCAATCGGCAAATAAGGGGCGATACTGACCATGCCCCCAATTGCCCTTATTACCCGAAGTCAAGCACTTCCAGCCAAGGTTCCGGTGGTTACAGCGGCTATTCTGGGGGTAGTCCCCAGCAGCAGATGATGCAGATGATACTCCCATTCATCTTTGATAGTTTGCTTGCATCACCACCTGACACTTCCGGTCAAGACGAAATAGCAAAGCAGAATGCAATCAAAGAGCAGCAGGAGAAAGAGCAAAAAAAACAGGAGGCTATTCAAGCATGGATTGGTTTTCAGAATAAAGAAGCAATGGAAAGACAGATGAAAAATGAAGCTAACATAGAGCTGGGAAAAGAGATGCTTTCAAAGATGCAGAGAGTAGGAAGTGGAGGTAAACTTGAACCATTCAGTCTTGGAAACCCTAAATTGGATATAAAACCGGATATAAAATCTATAAGGCAGAATACCTATCCAACTGCTGAGTTTACAGAATGGCAGAGACTTTTATGCGCTGCATACTTTTCAAACATGGCAAGTCAGAGCACAAAAGATGTAGATGGAAGATTCTATGCTGATCAGGCACAAAGGGTTATGTCTGGTGAACCAACTTATATAGAATGCAGAATTCCCCAGGTATCCAATGAGAAGATTGCAAAGAGAATGGAAGAAGTTAAAAAACTTTACGATGAAATGAACGTAAGGATTAAAGACTTTCAGGATATTGAAGGTAAACTTATGGAGACACGAGAAAAAATAAAGAATGCAGAGTTAAAAAAAGAAGATGCTACTGTTAAATTAAATGAACTTCAGACCCGTGCTGCTACTGCAAAACCAGAAGAAAAAACCGAAGTAGATGATTATCTTGCACAGGCTAATAAACAATTACAGGATGCTGAACAAGAATTGAATCAGGCAAAACAATCAGAGAGTGAATATCTAAACAAAAAGGAACAGTTAGCAAATGAATTGGGAAATATGAAATCTCAGATGCAGGCTAAAATACAGACTGGAAGTGAATGATGGAAGTTTGATAGATTGTCTGATAATGAAAAAATAGTTTCTGAGTGCAAGACATTGGTAAATAACAAGCCGGAATAAAGGAGAAATGGCATATGAAAAAATCATGGATTTTAATAATTCCAATAATTTTTGTAATGATAAGTGGTTATGCCTGGTCGAATCAAGTTCTCCGGGGTATGGAAGCATATTATAAAGGTGAATACAGTAAGGCAATTTCTTGTTTTAAAAAAGAGACTGAATTAAATCCTCAGGGTGGGGACTATTTTAAATGGTTGGGTGCTGCTTATTACAAAAATGGACAATACCAGGAGGCTGTTGATGCATGCAAAAAGTCGTTGAATCTTCCTCTCGCCAAGGATTCGGGGTATATGAGCTGGGATTTTTTATCAGAAGCATACGATAAATTAGGGCAGATGGATTTAGCCATTTCATCTCGGAAGAAGGCTATAGAACTCACCCCCGATAATTCCGATGGCTTTGTAAAACTTTCGGGCTTATACCACAAAAACAAACAGTATGACGAAGAGATAACAGCGGCCAAAAGGGCAATAGAGCTAAAGTCTGATAATGACGTGGCTTACAATAACCTTGGGTCCGCGTATGGCATGAAAAAGCAGTATGATGAGGCGATAAAGGCATTAAAGAAAGCAATTGAAATTAACCCTAAAATATCTGAGGCTTATGACTGGATGGGATACATTTTTAAGGAGCAAAACGCCTATAACGAAGCAGTAACGGCATACAAAAAAGCAATTGAACTACAACCGAATAACATAACAGACCTCCTTAATCTTGCAAACACATACAGACTGATGGGCAAATATGACGATGCCATTGAGACTATTAATAAAGCAATAGAGTTGCAGAGTATTACAGGGATAGGAATCAACTTTGCTATTGAATCGGGTTATCCTGTTGTGAAAGAGGTGATAGAAGCAGGGCCTGCAAAGAAGGCAGATGTACAGGTCGGGGATAAAATTGTAAAGATTGATGGAAAATCAATAAAAGGATGGACTGATGAAAAGGTTCCTCAAAGTCTCAGAGGAACTTCAGGCACGCAGGTTTCCATTACAATAAAAAGAAAAGGCATTGAAAAGCCCTTTGAAAAACTCCTCGTAAGAGAAACAATTATTGATAAAAACGCCGCAGGAAGTTTTGGACTAAGAAGCCTCATGCATAGATATAAAGGAAACTCAGAAGAGTCTTTTAAGGATGCAGAAAAGGCTTCATCCCTCGCTTCAGAGAATGGCTGGGCCATACTTTCCCTCGGTGCGGCATATCTTGACAGGGGAAAATACGACGAATCTATCAAATTATTAGTTCAGGTGAAAGACAGCCCAACCGCCCGTATCCTTGAGGCAACTGCTTATGCAAAACAGGGGAAGACCAAGGAAGCCGTGGATATATTCCTCTCCATACCGGAAGAGGAAATATCTCCAAAGAATATCCCGCTAATGAATGACCGTATGGCGTTACTGCAAACATTTAAGCCCTTTGTAAAGGAACACATGGACAAGGCAAGGTCATTTGAATCAAAGGAGCAGTATAAAGAGGCGTTGTCCGAATTCTCCGAGGCATTGAAAATAGCAGATGATACAGAAGCACAAGCGATATTAGAGACCATCTTTAGCATGCTGAGAAGGGATCCTTTACTCTCTGAGGTGCCGGAGGATGCAAGAAAATATGCGCTGAGAGGCGAGTTTCTAATAAAAGAGGGCAACTTTGAACAGGCAGCCACAGAATTTAAGAAGGCGATACAGATTGCGCCGTATGCAGCGCGGTTATATTACAACACCGCCCTTATGAACGCTGAATTGAAAAAATATCCTGAGGCAATCCGCTATATGAAGATATATCTTCAGGCAGCCCCTGACGCGCCTGACGCCCGCGACGCAAAGGACGAGATTATCAAATGGGAATTTATGGCTGAAAAGGGAGGAAATAAGTAACACGATTCCGTTTAAGACCGCAAATCGCAGTGGGAACCCTCCCCGCCAGGGGATTGAAGTCGATTTTCTTGTCGCCCAAATTTCATAAGAGAAGAATTTTTCCTTGAAAAGTGGATTAGTATATGTTAAACTAAAAAGACAATAGAAAGGAGAGGATAACATTATATGGAGTTTGTTAATCTGAATGAGGTACTCAAGCCCGCGATGGAGAAGAGGTATGCGGTTGGTGCGTTTAATATCTGGAATGCAGAGACTGTCCAGGCGATTGTAGAGGCTGCAGAGGAGGAGGCATCCCCTGTTATATTCATTACCGGACCGATGGAGATACCATTACTCGGGATGGAACCGTTTCTTCAGGTTATCAAGGCATCTGTGAAAAAGGCAAAGGTTCCTGTATGTCTGCACCTTGACCATTATACAGACCCTGATTTTGTAATCAAGTGCATACATGCAGGGTTCCCATCTGTTATGATAGATGCATCTAAATTGCCTTTTGAGGAAAATGTGCGCGTTACAAAAAGAGTTGTGGAAGAGGCACACAAGTGCGGTGTAAGCGTAGAAGGCGAATTGGGCAGAGTTGGCAAGGTGGGGCTTACAATGGAGGATGGTGATAAAGAAACTATATCCACAAACCCTTCAAAGTCTGTAGAATTTGTAGAAAGGACAGGAGTGGATGCACTTGCAATCAATATAGGAAACGCCCATGGGATATACAAGGAGGCTCCGAGACTTGACTTTGACTTACTGAAAAAAGTGGCTGGCCTTATCCCTGTTCCTCTTGTCCTGCACGGTGGCTCAAGCACACCGGTTGCAGATTTAAAGAAGGCTGTCAACTTAGGCATAAGAAAGGTTAATGTAGCCACTGAGATGCATGTGGCGTTCAGTGACGTAACCTACAAAGACTTGAAGGCAGGCAATGGATTTATATGGGTTTCTAATTCATTGATGAGGGTGAAAGAGGCACAGAAGGCACTTGTTCACAGGTGGATTCAGCACTTAGGTTCATCTGGAATGGCAAGTTGAGAAAGGGGATAACATAGAATGGCTGAAAAGAAGGAAGAGAAGAAAGAAGAAAAAAAGGATTCCAGGACTGACAGGGAAAAAGCGTTAGAACTGGCATTGAGCCAGATTGAGAAGCAGTTTGGCAAAGGCGCAGTAATGAAATTAGGACAGGATGTCAAGTTGGATGTCCAGGCTATACCTACAGGGGCACTGACATTAGACATGGCTGTAGGCATAGGTGGTGTCCCTCGCGGAAGGGTTATTGAAATATTTGGGCCTGAGTCAAGTGGAAAGACCACGTTGAGCCTTAGTATAATAGCCCAGGCACAGGCGTTAGGTGGTGTGGCAGCCTTTGTAGATGCTGAGCATGCACTTGACCCAACCTATGCAAAGAAGATAGGCGTGAATTTAGATGACCTTTTAGTCTCTCAGCCAGATACAGGGGAACAGGCATTAGAAATTACAGAGACGCTCGTGAGGAGTAATGCAGTTGATGTGATTGTAGTGGATTCTGTGGCTGCATTGGTCCCAAAAGCAGAGATAGAGGGTGAGATGGGTGATTCCCATATGGGGCTACAGGCAAGGCTCATGTCACAGGCATTGAGGAAACTCACAGGTGCAATAAATAAGTCCAAGACCTGCGTCATCTTTATAAACCAGATAAGGGAGAAAATTGGGGTGATGTTTGGTAATCCAGAGACTACCCCGGGTGGGCGTGCCTTAAAATTCTATGCCTCTGTCCGATTGGATATAAGGAAGATAGAGACGATAAAAGAAGGTGATACTGCGATAGGTAATAAGGTCAGGGTTAAGGTGGTAAAGAATAAGGTTGCACCACCATTCAAACAGGCAGAGTTTGACATTATGTATGATGAGGGCATATCAAGGTCAGGTGGCGTATTAGATGCAGCGTTAGAATCTGGGGTTATAGAGAAGAGTGGCAACTGGTTCTCTTGTAATGGTGAAAAGATAGGCCAGGGTAGAGAGGCTGCAAAGGCCTATCTTAAGGGTAATCCTGATAGGTTAAAAGAGGTGGAAAAGCGGGTAAGAGAGATGAAGAAGGGGGTTGAATAGATATGGCAAATTGGACGGTAGTTAAAGAGAATAAGGCGGTATTCTTTTTGATGTCTCTTGTTGTGGGGTTAATCATAGGGGTATTGGTTGCTACAGGGCTAAACCTCCCGCAGAGCACAATAGCAGATGGAACATCCGCCGTGGCGGAGGTTAAGACTGTCGCCAAAATAACAACAAACGAAATAGAGACACAGAATGCCTTTGTCAAAGTTGCTGAAGAAGTAGGGAAGGCAGTCGTATCTATCAAGACATCACAGACTGTAAAGATGGGGGGTGGGAGGAGGCAATTCAGTCCTTTTGGCGAAGAGTTCTTTGATGAATTTTTTAAGGAATTCTTTGGTGATTCTCCGCAAAGGGAGTTTGAAAGGTATGGGCTTGGCTCTGGTTTTATCATTAACGAAGACGGTTATATCCTCACGAATGAACACGTAATTCTTGATGCAGACAAGATAGATGTAACCTTGAGGGATGGCAGGGAGTTCAGGGGTGAGGTAAAAGGGACTGACCCCAGGTCAGATTTGGCTATAGTAAAGATAAAGGCAAAGGGTCTGCCTGTTACTGTTTTAGGCGATTCTGATACTGTGAAGACAGGCCAGTGGGCGATTGCCATAGGTAATCCATTCGGTATTGCAGTGAGAGGTAATCCTGAGCCTACAGTCTCAGTAGGTGTAATCAGTGCATTGAATCGGACACTCCCGAGGACAGACCGCAGGCAGAGGAAATATGATAATCTGCTCCAGACAGATGCGGCAATCAATCCTGGCAATAGCGGCGGACCCCTTGTAAATATAAGGGGAGAGGTTATAGGATTGAACGTGGCTATTGCAACTGCTACCGGCTATTACGAGGGTGTGGGCTTTGCCATACCTATCAATGCAGCCAAGGATATAATAGGAGACCTGATTCAGGGCAAGAAGGTTCAGTATGGCTGGCTCGGTATAGGGAACAAGACGGTGCTTGATGACAATCTGGCAGAGTATTTAGGATTACCTGATAGGAAGGGCGTATTCGTAGATGAGGTCTTTCCAGATACACCTGCAGAAAAGGCAGGGATTAAGGTAGGGGATGTTATAAAGACGTTTGATGGAAATAATGTAGAGGATATGCAGGACCTGGTAAAGAGGGTTGGCAGGGCTGATGTTGGGAAGAAAATAAAGGCAGGTATTATCAGGGATAAGAAAGAGAAGGTATTAGAGATAGAGGTAGGAGAACGTCCAAAAGAAGATGAGATAGCCGCAAGGCCTAAAGAAGGGGTCTGGCGCGGGATTGAGGTAAAGGATATTAGCCCTGAGATAGTAAGTAGGTATAATATAGAAGAAGGGAGTGGCGTAATAGTAACCAATGTTGAGATGGATTCGCCAGGGGATGAGGCAGGTTTGAGGATAGGTGATTTGATAAGTGAAATCAACTGGAAACCTGTAAAGTCCACGAAGGATTATAATGAGGTTACAAAAGAACTAAAAGGTAACGTCTTAGTTCGGACAAACAGGGGATACATTGTGGTCAAGGAAGCAGCGCCTAAAAAAGAAGAATGACCCATAAATCCCTTTCCCCTGTAGACTATGCCTTTCTATTGCTAAGTTTCAGGATGAGAAGTAAAGATGAGATGAGGCAGAGGCTTATAAAGAAAGGATATACTGAGGATGAGGTTAATGGGGTAATTGATAAGTTAGAGAGGTTAAATTACCTGAATGATAGAGAATTTGCTCAAACTTGGGTAAAGAGCAGAATAGGTTCTAAACCCTTAGGCCGTTCATTGATGTCTAAAGAACTTAAAAGGAAAGGGGTCGCAGTTGATATTATAGAAGATGTATTAAATGAATCACTAAAAGGGTATGACGAATATGAGGTTGCGAAGGAATTGGCATTGAAGAGACTGGCGAAGATTAAGGTCCGAGACAGTAAAATGCGGCAAAGGCTCTCTGGATATCTGGCACGCAGGGGTTTTTCTTATGAAGTGAATAAAAAGATATTAAGAGAGGTATTGGATAGGGATGAAGATCATAACGAGTGATGAGTTAAGAACGATATTTTTGCGATTCTTTGAAATGCGGGGGCACAGGATAGTGGCAAGTGCATCACTCGTTCCAGAGAATGACCCTACGCTGCTTTTTACAGGAAGTGGAATGAATCAGTTCAAAGATGAATTTCTTGGCAATGTCAAGGATACGAGGCGTGCTGCCACCTGCCAGAAGTGTCTCAGGACCCCTGACCTTGAGAAGGTGGGTAAGACGAGCGGGCATCACACCTTCTTTGAGATGTTGGGCAATTTTTCATTTGGAGACTATTTCAAGAAAGAGGCAATAAGTTGGGCATGGGAATTCCTGACAGAAGAGATGGCTATTGACCCCGGGAAGTTGTGGGTCTCTATATACAAGGATGATGATGAGGCGAACAATATATGGAAGGGCATGGTGAGGATTTCACAGGAAAGGATTGTTAAGTTAGGAGAAAAGGAAAACTTCTGGCCATCAAATGCACCTGCTGTCGGCCCTAATGGGCCATGCGGGCCATGTTCAGAAATATACTATGACTGGGGCAGGGAATATGGTTGTGGAAGACCCACCTGTGATGTATCCTGTCCCTGTGGCAGATTTGTTGAGATATGGAATCTCGTATTTACGCAATTCAACAGAAGAGAGGGTGGGATATTAGACCCACTTCCAAATAAGAATATAGATACAGGGATGGGGCTTGAAAGGATGGCGGCTGTCCTGCAAGGTGTCAGGACCAATTTTGAGATAGATATTTTCAAGCCGACAATTAATGCAATAGAATCTATGATGGAAAATCCCGGGAAGGCGGAGGAATCACAACAATATATACGGGCAATTGCTGACCATGCCCGCGCCATCACGTTTCTCATTGGGGATGGTGTTCCTCCATCAAATGAAGGCAGGGGATATGTAGAGAGGATGCTTATAAGGAGAGCAAGCAGAATGGGTAAGTCCCTTGGAATTGATAAACCATTTCTGTATAAGCTCAGCCCTCTAATGGCAAAGGTTATGAAAGTGCCATATCCTGAACTTACCCCTAATAGAGAGAGGATAAGCAGGATTATCCTTGAGGAGGAAGAACGTTTCCAGATTACACTTGAAGATGGCACGAGGATATTGGAAAAAGAGATAGAGGTGTTGAAAAGAGAGAGCAAGGATACAGTTAGCGGCGATTTGGCATTCAAGCTTTATGATACCTACGGGTTTCCTTTAGAGATAACGATGGATATAGCAGACTCTCATGGATTAAAGATTGACAGAGAAGGTTTTGAGAAAGCCATGGATATCCAGCGTAGGCGTTCACGCGATGAGAGCCGGATGACAGGAGAGATATTTGCTGAAACTATAAGGTCAGTGGTGGATTCATTGAATAAAAAGACAGAATTTACAGGGTACAGTGAAAAGATGAGCCGCTCTAAAGTTATGGCTATTTTGAAAGATAAGAGATTAGTTGACTCTGCAGGTGAGGGGGAAGAATTGGGTATTATATTGGATAAGACCCCATTTTATGGAGAATCAGGTGGGCAGGTAGGAGACAGTGGCATCCTCAATAATGAAAAGGCAGGTCTGAATATAATTGATACCCAGAGGTTTGGCGAAACCCTCGTCCATTTTGCTAAACTCATTAAAGGTAGTATTAAGGTTGGCGATGAGGTCCTTGCCACTATTGATGGGGTTCGGAGGTTTAACATTGCCAGAAACCATACTGCTACCCACTTATTACAGAGTGCATTGAAAAATGTTTTAGGGAAACATGTAGAGCAATCAGGTTCAAAGGTTGATGAAACATCCTTGCGGTTTGACTTTACCCATTTTAAGGCACCAGAACCTGAAAAGTTACAGCGTGTGGAAGAGATTGTAAACGAGAATATAAGAAATGGAGATAGAGTCTGTGTAGATATAATGTCCATGGCTGAGGCTAAAAAGAAGGCTGCGACAGCCATCTTTGGAGAAAAGTATACTGATATGGTCAGGGTTATATCCATTAAGGATTATAGCATGGAATTATGTGGAGGGACACACGTAGAATCTACAGGTATGCTCGGGTTATTCAAGATAATCTCTGAAGGTTCTATAAGTAGTGGTATAAGGAGGATAGAAGCTATTACAGGTGAAGCAGCCTATAAATGGATGAGGGAGGAAAGCAATATTATCAGACACCTTTCTGGTGCCTTAAAAGTTCCAGAGGATAAAATAATCCAGCAGGCAGAAAAGATGCTCTCTACATTGCGGGAACTTGAGAAAGAGGTGGGTCTCTTGAAGTTGAAATTATCTAATACCCTCATAGATGAGATTGCATCAAGGTCGGTTATTGTTCAGGGGGTCAGGGTAATAGCATATAAGTTAGAGGACCAGGATATTCAGATGATGCGGGTAACCCTGGATTTGTTAAAAGAAAAGATAGGTTCCGGCGTGATTGTATTAGGTTCTGCCAGAGACGGTAAGGTTTCTTTAGTTACAGGAGTTAGTCCTGACCTCATTGAGAAAGGATTGCATGCAGGTAACATCATCAAAGAGGTTGCAAAGATAACCGGGGGCAGTGGCGGAGGCAGGCCAGACCTTGCGCAGGCAGGGGGTAAAGATGTAGAGAAGTTAAATGAGGCATTGGAGGCAGTGAAGGATATAGTGGTTAGGAGATAGGGTATGAAGGTAATAAGACCATATAATAAAGAGATGGATAAGATATATAACAGGAATTTCATAGGTAAGAAGAGGATAGAAGAAAAGGTCAGGAAAATCATTGAAGACGTTAATCTCTATGGTGATGATGCCATTATAAAATATACTAAGAAGTTTGATAAGGTTAAATTGACCCATAAGAACATAAGGGTATCAACGAGTGAGATAAATGGCGCCTATCAGAATATAGATGCAGAATTCATAACCACATTGAAGATGGCGATTCAGAATGTGACGAGGTTTTACAGAAAGCAGATCAGGAAACCATGGAAGATAAGACAAGAGGATGGGATAATATTGAAAGAGATATATTCTCCTCTTGATAGGGTTGGCATATACATACCTGCAGGCACAGCCCCATTGGTTTCTACAGTCTATATGACAGTCCTGCCTGCACAGATAGCAGGAGTGAAAAATATCGTCTTAGTAACGCCTCCCAATAAACATGGAAGTGTAGACCCGCATATACTTGTAGTTGCAAATCTGCTAAAGGTGGAGGAGATATACAAGGTAGGGGGTGCACAGGCAATAGCAGCACTTGCCTTTGGAACCAGGACCATACCAAAGGTGGATAAAATCATAGGACCTGGAAATGCCTATGTCATAGAGGCAAAGAGGCAGGTCTTTGGACATGTGGATATAGAGATGCTGCCAGGTCCGAGTGAAGTAGTAATAATAGCAAACCAGCATACGAACCTATCGTATATAAAAGCAGACCTTGCCGCACAGGCTGAACACCATATGGGGACATCTATACTCATAACTACTTCCAAGGCAGTAGCAAAGGATATCAAGAAAGAGGTAGCCCGGGGATATATCATCCTTGTCAAGAATCTCAATGAGGCTATAGAGGTAGCAAACAGAATAGCACCTGAACATCTCCAATTGATGGTCAAGGACCCTGGAAAACTTATCAAAAAAGTTAAAAATGCCGGCTCTGTATTTATAGGTCCATATACACCTGTGAGTGTAGGTGATTATATTGCAGGGCCAAGCCATGTCCTGCCCACAGGCGGGACTGCGAGATTCTTCTCCGGATTGGGTATAGATGATTTTATGAAGAGGTCTCATATTATATTTTATACTAAGAAGGCATTGGAGAAGGTGAGGGAACCTGTTGAAAAGATTGCAGGGATAGAAGGATTAACGAAACACGTAGAATCTGTGAGGGTGAGGTTTTAAGATTATGGATAAGAGAATAGCGGTTGTTAAGAGAAAAA